>Ga0099825_1000009_pt1 | contig 98857 bp, 50 predicted proteins | sample SiratroredBW_FD_76838 | JGI IMG/M metagenome (GOLD analysis project Ga0099825, IMG submission 76838) | Root nodule microbial communities of legume samples collected from California, USA - Siratro red BW | ecosystem: Host-associated > Plants > Roots > Nodule | place: USA: California | collected...
ATATATATATATATTTGGATAAAATATTGTTAAAGGTTAATTTAAATGATAATTATCCTCTCCTTTGGTCATTATGGTTATTTTTAAAGAGTTCCAATATTTTAACAACCATTCCATATAATCATTATACAGTCTCTTTAAGTTTTATAATAATATTTATGTTATTTACTAGTTCACTTAAGTATACTATTTTATCATTAAAATAAAGTTATTATGTGATTGCTTATAAAAGAAGTTGATAATTAATGTATGAACTTTCATTTTAGAAATATTTTTATTAAATTTTCTGACATGATGTTGGTATATATGTCTTCAGCTAAACTTTTTTTTTTTTTAATGATTTTGATTAGAATAATTTTAGGTAAGCTTTCCTAAACGTTTTTAAACTTTAAGGTTTTTGCTTCTTCACCCCATGATTACTATCTCCATCCTCTTACTAATGGTCAAAGGACTAAATTCTCCTTTTTTGCTATACTGCTATTAGCAACTGCTACCGTCATTGTTGTAATTCTGTTCTCCAGTACGCTTTGAGAGGAAGAAACAAAGAGGAATATATTAGGTTTGGTAAAAAAATTTGTTATAAAAAGTTCGTTCCAAAAAGCATACTGTATGTTTAAAAAACTTGTTTTGAAAAAAAAATCTTATATATTTTAGAAAATTTGTTTTAGAAAGCCCATTCGAGAACATCTTATACATTCTAAAAAAATTATCCCGAAACAAATATCTTGTTTCAAAAAACATTTTACATGTTTTAAAAGGTTTATTCTAAAAATTTTATTTTAAAAATCTTATTCAAAAAATATTTCATATGTCTAGAAAATTCAGAAGTAGCTAATCCGAAAGTTATCATTGAAATGATTATTTTAAAAATTTTGGGACACAGAGAGTAATTATGGTAGTGCATGAAGCAAAAGCCGCTTTGTATGTATGTATATATATATACACATATATTGATTGTGTGAATATGTTAGCTAATTTTGTTCTTCGTGACAGATGCTTTACAAAATCTGGAGAAGCTTTTTGATTTATACAACAAAGAATCTGGAAAGTTAAAAATTCATGAACGGGACAAGGCATGTGTGTTTTCATTCTTTGCAGTGCTATGTTTAAATTATAATTAGGGTCTGTATTGGCATTCATGCAATGTAAGTTATTTTAATACCAACATAGGCAATTTAAAAAATTTCGTAGATTATAATTATTTATATTTTAAATGAAGATGATAGTATGTTATATATTCAATTTCAACACTAAGAAGGTCAGTATTTTACAAGAATGGCATTAATGAAATGTTGACAAAATCATTTTGATGGTTTCGTTATTTTGAGTTCATAGATTACTAAAAACTCAAAAGAAATTCATGAAACATAGTACCTTTAATTTTTTATATAATATTTAATGAATTAAAACTATTACTTTTAGTTTGTGTTTATATCATAATTGTTTTTATTTATAAGTATACAAGTGTAAACTATTATCACGCGCAACCTAGTTAAGTATATTAATAAAATTACTTTAACACTTATTAGGTTTAAACTACGTAAAACATTCTGCATTAAATTTGATGTTGTGAAATTAATAAATAACAAAAATTAGTAAAACTTTGTTTAATTAGATTTTACAAAGACTCGGGGAGTAAATTGATATTATTCAAGTTACATAGATAAAACATTTATACTTTTTTATTTTCTTTTTATACTTTTTTTATTTTATTTTATAATTTTATTAAGATTTGATTACTTGAAGATTATACAAACTTGACTATCACACTTATGTAATATAAGTATTGTATAAGTCTTTTGTAGTAACAAAAATAAATCCAACCAAGTTTATTATACATAATGTATGATCATCTACTACATATAAAAAAAATTAATAATGTTTATTATTTACACAAATATAAGTAAAATCAATTAAGTTCTTTATACATGGTTTATGATTATCTGTTGTAAATATAAGCAAAATCAATAAAGTTCACTATACATGGTTTATAATTATCTATCACATGTACAAGTGTTATCAATAAAGTTATATATATATGGTATATGACTATCTATCACAAATACAAGTGAAACTAATGAGGTTCACTATACATGATTTATGACCGTCTATCACAAGTACAAGTGAAATCAATAAAATTTATTATACATAGTCTGTGGCCATCTACTACAAATACAAGTAAAACCAATAAGATTCACTATACGTGATTTATGACCATTTATCACAAATACAAGTGATATCAATAAAGTTCTCTATACATAGTCTATGACCATCTAATACAAATACAAGTGAAACTAATGAGATTTACTATGCATGATTTATAATCATCTATCACAAGTACAAGTGATATTAATAAAGTTATTTATACATGGTCTATGACCATCACAAATACAAGTGAAACTAATGAGTTTTACTATACATGATTTTATGAACGTTTATCACAAGCACAAGTAAAACAAATAAAATTTACTATACATGGTCTATGGCCATCTATTACAAATATAAGTGAAACCAATAAGGTTCACTATACATGGTTTATGACCATCTATCACAAGTACAAATGATATCAATAAAGTTCTCTATACATAATATATGACTATCTACCACAAATACAAGTGAAACTAATGAGGTTCACTATACATGTTTTATAATCATCTATCATAAGTACAAGTGCTATCAATAAAGTTATCTATACATGGTCTATGACCATCTACTGCAAATACAAGTGAAACTAATGAGGTTCACTATACATGGTTTATGACTATCTATCACAAGTACAAGTGAAATCAATGAATTTTATTATACATGGTCTATGACCATCTATCACAAATATAAGTGAAATAAATGAGTTTGATTTATAACCATCTATCATAAATACAAGTGAAATCAATGAAGTTCTATATATGAAGCCTATGACCATCTGCTAAAAAATATAAGTGAAACCAATCAGGTTCACTATACATGGTTTATTACTATTATTACATTACAAGTGAAATCAATAAAATTTACTATACATGGTCTATGGCCATCTATCATAAATACAAATGAAACCAATGAGGTTCACTACATATGGTTTATGACCCTCTATCACAAGTACAAGTAAAATTAATGAAATTTACTATACATAGTCTATGACCCTCTACCACAAATATAAGTGAAACCAATAAAGTTCACTATACATAATCTATGATCATATGCCACACAAATATAAGTGAAACTAATATTATAACCATTTATCACAATATTATAGCCATCTATCACTAAGTACTAATAAAATTAATGAAGTTTGCTATACATGAATTATGATCATATATTAAGATTATTTAAGTCATTCATTCTTCCTATAACATTTATAACGAATAATTTCTTTTTTTATTTTGGTAGTGTCTTTCTTATTTCATATTCCACTGAGAAATTAATCACTAACAAATTGTACAAACTTGGTCATCTAACTTATCTAGGTAAGTCATCCGTGGTAACAAAAATCAAACTAATGGAATAAAATAATGTATGTTTGAAGGTACGCAATATTCATCTACACATTAACTCTGCTCCACAACAGATCAATTACGGTAAGAATGCAAACTTTATGTAGTAATAAATAATATAATTGATGAAAGAATTATTAAAAGATTAAATAATTCTATACAAATATACTAATTGAATGTGCAACATATTTTCTTATTGATTTTTCAGAACCTATCAAACAAAACAAATACCAGAAATCGGAATTCTGGATTCTGAATTCTAACCTAAAAATCTGTACTATTTGGATAAATATAAGTAAACCTTGGAGTTTTCTCTGGGAAAAAGGTTGTAGAAGATAAACTTAGTTTAACCTAGTGCGTGACTTGAAAGTACATGTTGGTGGAATATGCTATAAATAGATAAGTCAATAGATTCATGGATTCTAAATAAACAAAAAAAGTGAGATGCTAAAACCTCAATTGTCAACCACCTAAATAAATGAGTCAAGTCCATTCAACTTTTGATTACTCAATCAAGATAAGCACTTAAAAACATATTTAATTAAAATAATGTTTTAATTTTTTTATTTGTTTTAGAAATGAATTAAGTAAAAGCATATAATAAAACAAATAAAATAGTACTCATTGGGTGTTTTCTATCTCCGACCATGAACAATGAAACATCTTTTCACAGTGAAAGCATGTGTGGTCATATTCAGCAAACCATGGAACAAAGACACAAGGACCGCACACGCATTTCTTATCTCAGTTTGTGAAATCTCAGTTTGTGTGGTTCACCCTTCGTCTTATGTCCCTTCAGTTTTTCACAGCACCATTTCATTGTCCTTCAAATCACCGACACAAAAACCTCAAACCGATGAAGTTTAGTGCTTCATAATATCTTTAACTTAATTACATTTATAGAAGCATATCAATGACAAGTGTTGTAGTTAGAATAAAAGAGAATAATTTTAAAAATTGTTACAATTTTAACTAATACTGATTCCAAGCTGAAAATTGTTTCTAGAACTTAAATCTGAGACCTTTGAATCGAGAAGCAGCTGTGTTGTATAGTGACTAAACATTAAAGAATTGTTTTTTTCCAAAATGAAACACAATATTGCAAGAGTACATCCTCTGCTATTTTCCTGGATTCGTGGAAAAAGAGGGAAAAGTAACGGTGAAGTGAGAATAAACTTAGTGAAGGTTTCCAAGTTAACCAATTTGTGAATGTTTTCCTAGAATTACCGCCAAAAATGGTTTTTGGCTAAGGAATTTGATTCCCAGTTATTATGTCTTTGGCAGTAAAAGTAAGAGAGGGTAGAAATTTGCATGAATTGGAGTGAACGAAAAGAACATAGGAGAGACATTAAGTGGGGTGAGTTGAGGTGCACATCATAGGGCAAATCATTGTCGGTTTAAGACAACAGAAGAAGAACAATGCACTTTGAATAAAAACTATCTTCTCGATTTTTCGTGTTGAGGGTATCTACTATTGTGTGTGTATATGTATATATCTCCTTCACAAACCACACAAGTAAAAAGCTAGAATCAAGCTGGCTTCATAGAAGGTGCAGTAGAAGGTAAGCTAATACATTTGGCTTTTTGTCGCAGAGCCTTGAAAATGAGCTTTGGAAGTAGAGGGAAGCTGAAAGACACAAGCTTGAGCACATCAGCTGAAAGCAACATGAACAGCAGGAGGGACAAGATACTGGCTCAATACAGTGCAGATGCTGAGATTCTGGCTGAGTTTGAGCAGTCTGGTGTGTCTGGCAAATCATTTGACTACTCCAGGATGGTCCTTGATCCTAAACCCAGGTTAGTGTCTGGGGAAAAAATGACTGCATATCTGTCCAAAATGCAAAGGGGTGGCCTTATCCAACCCTTTGGTTGTATGCTTGCAATTGAGGAACTCACTTTTAGGATCATTGGGTACAGTGAGAATTGTTTTCAGTTCTTGGGTTTGGAGAGGCAAGTTGACTCTAAGCAGTTCATAGATTTGATAGGGGTTGATGCAACAACCCTTTTCACTCCCCCCTCTGGGGCTTCCCTGGCAAAAGCTGTGGCTTCCAGGGAAATTTCTCTTCTGAACCCGATTTGGGTCTATGCAAGGACAACCCAGAAGCCATTTTATGCCATACTGCATAGGATTGATGTTGGGGTTGTGATTGATTTGGAGCATGCACGGTTGAGTGATCCCGCATTGTCACTTGCCGGGGCAGTTCAATCACAGAAGCTGGCTGTGAGGGCTATTTCTAGGCTGCAATCTCTTCCTGGGGAAGATATTGGCTTGTTGTGTGACACAGTTGTTGAGGAAGTGCAGAAGCTTACTGGATATGACAGGGTCATGGTTTATAAGTTTCATGAGGATGATCATGGCGAGGTTGTAGCTGAGATTAGGAGGTCAGATTTGGAGCCTTACTTGGGTTTACATTATCCTGCCACAGATATCCCTCAAGCTTCTCGCTTCTTGTTCAAGCAAAACCGGGTTAGGATGATCTGTGATTGCCATGCAAAGCCAGTTAAGGTCATTCAGAGTGAAGAATTAAGGCAACCTCTTTGCTTGGTGAATTCAACCCTTAGGCTACCACATGGTTGTCACACACAGTACATGGCCAACATGGGATCAATTGCCTCTCTGGTGATGGCAATTATTGTCAATGGAAAGGATGCAACAAGGCTTTGGGGTTTGCTAGTTTGTCATCACACTTCACCACGCTATGTGTCTTTCCCGGTTCGCTATGCTTGTGAGTTCGTAATGCAGGCCTTTGGACTGCAACTTTACATGGAGATTCAATTGGCATCACAAATGGCAGAAAAGAGAATCCTTAAAACTCAAACCTTACTGTGTGACATGCTCCTTCGTGATGCACCATTCGGCATTGTGACTCAGTCTCCAAGTATCATGGATCTTGTGAAGTGTGATGGGGCTGCCTTGTTTTATGAAGGAAACTGCTGGTTGTTAGGCACATCCCCAACTGAAGCACAGGTAAAAGACATAGCAGAATGGCTACTTAGTAGTCATGGGGACTCAACAGGTTTGACAACAGATAGTTTAGCTGATGCTGGTTATCCAGGTGCTGCTTCACTGGGTGAGGCAGTTTGTGGCATGGCCACTGCAAGAATCAATTCAAAGCATTTCTTGTTCTGGTTCAGGTCCCACACTGCTAAGGAAGTAAAATGGGGAGGAGCCAAGCACCATCCAGAGGATAGGGATGCTGGAGGGAAAATGAACCCAAGATCATCATTTAAGGCTTTTCTTGAAGTAGTCAAAAGCAAAAGTTTGCCTTGGGAAGTGTCAGAAATCAATGCTATTCACTCATTACAACTAATAATAAGAGATTCATTCCGAGATGCTGAGATCACCAGTCCAAAGACTTTAAACTATGTGCAGAAAACTGAGACTGCAACTGAAGCAATGGATGAACTCAGTTCAGTAGCACTTGAAATGGTGAGATTGATCGAGACAGCAACAGTTCCAATTTTTGGGGTTGATTCAGGTGGCCTAATCAATGGATGGAATTCAAAGATTGCTGAATTGACTGGTCTTCAAGGCAGTGAAGCTATGGGAAAATCTGTGATAAATGAAATTATACATGCGGACTCATGTGACACTTTTAAGAATACTCTAAGCAGAGCCTTGCAAGGTAAACCAATTGTTGTAGAAAAGATAGGAGTAGATTTAGTGTTTTAACTCTCTCAAATGTTATTCACAATTCATTGTGGGAAAAACTTGTTCTCTCAAATGTTTGTGGTGTACTATATACAAACAAATACCTCATGTTATTTAAGTTGTGCTGTTATTTTCACCAATTGGAATGTAAAATTTAATGACTAGTGTTATATAATTGAATATGTAAGCTAATGTTTAAATTGCAATCTTATTTTGATTCCTTGTCCCTAAAAGTTACGTACTCATAGCAATATATTGATCACTAGTTTTTGCAGGCGAGGAGGACAAAAGTGTTGAGTTGAGAGTAAAACACTTTGGGCTTCATCAACAAAAGAAAGTTGTATATCTCATGGTCAACGCTTGCACTAGTAGGGACTACACAGATTCTGTTGTTGGGGTATGCTTTGTAGGTCAAGACATCACTTATGAGAAAGTAGTTCAAGATAAATTCGTCAAGTTGGAAGGTGATTACAAAGCAATCGTACAGAGTCTCAGTCCACTGATTCCACCCATATTTTCTTCTGATCAGAATGCCTGCTGCTCTGAATGGAATGCAGCCATGGAAAGGCTAACTGGTTGGAAAAGAGATGAAGTCATTGGAAAATTGCTTCCTGGTGAAATATTTGGAAGTTTTTGTCGACTAAAAGGTCAAGATACACTGACTAATTTTATGATTTTACTATACCGTGGAATAAGCGATCAAGATTCTGAGAAGTTACCATTTGGATTTTTTGATAGAAATGGAGAATTTGTGGAGACTTATATAACAGCCAACAAGAAAATTGATGCTGGTGGGAATATGCTTGGCTGTTTTTGCTTCTTGCAGGTTGTGACGCCAGACCTGAATCAGTCCTCTGAAGAACACAAGCCAAGAGGCAGAGAAAACATTTCTAAATCTAAAGAGTTGGCTTATATACTACAAGAGATGAAGAAACCTTTAAATGGCATACGATTCACACACAAACTCTTGGAAAATACAACCGTTTCAGAAAACCAAAAACAATTTCTTGACACCAGTGATGCATGTGAAAGACAAATCATGGCAATTATTGAAGATACAAATTTAGGAAGTATTAATGAAGGGTAAGAGCTTTTGTTGTGTTTTGATAGGCATAAATTCTCTCTTGGAGTAGTACTTTCCTTTTTCGTCTCTTAAAATTTATGTTTAAAATATCGCTTTCATTCCATGCATACTTATTTTGCCTATATACAATCATGTCTTCCGATTATCCACTGATATTCAATAACACTACTGACTTTATGTTTCATATCTTATGCTAATACTAGCAGCACTTTGCAGCTAAACATGGAAGAATTTGTTCTGGGAAATATTTTAGATGCCATTGTCAGTCAAGTCATGATGTTGATAAGAGAAAAGAACTTGCAACTGTTTCATGAAATTCCTGATGAAATAAAAGTGCTTTCTTTATATGGTGACCAAATTAGGCTTCAAGTGGTCTTGTCTGACTTTTTGCTTAATGTAGTCAACCATACACCATCTCCAAATGGCTGGGTAGAAATCAAGATTTCACCTGGTTTAAAGATAATACAGGATGGCAATGAGTTTATCCATCTGAAGTTCAGGTACAAAAACCAATAATTGATCCGTCCACATAGACCATTTATATCTGATTAATTTTGTTGCTAAGACTGTTTTCTTCTGGTGATTTATTTACCATATTCTATACTTTCTGACATGAGAATAGTTGATTTCTCCCATTTTTTGTTATACTTGAAATTTATGCCTGAGTAGCTGTGGTTTTATGTTTAACACCTTTTGACAAGTATGAGGCAAACTTCCTCCATCTTGGACATACTACATGTTGCATTGTCTGTATTTTCTAGTTATCAAATAGTAATGTGCAGCTTTTCCTTGTAATGCTTACATTGGCTGCAATTAGCCACTATGGAGATTGACATTGATCACATAAGTGTGGGAATGTTATGCAAAACATCTTTTGCAAATAAATATGCAAATCTAGGGTCACAAAAGTGACCTATTGAGCCCTACTATTTACACATACTAGACAATAGAAGACCAGTTAATAAGTATCTTAGGGAGTCATGAGATGGAGGCATGATGCATTTGACAACCAAGGAAGCAAAGCATTGGGTGTCAAGTAAATTGTGCTATCATTCTTAGACAATTTCCCAGACTCTTGAAATTATGATAAGCATGTGCTTCCTTGTTCATCAACTTCACCTAGAGTTTCCATGTGATATATTTGAACCATTTCTGAATTTCATGTTTGGGTTTTGTTATAATACTTCTATAAGTTAATTTGTTCTGGGAAATATTTCGTGCCTCTCTTACTCATTTTATTTTCTTTTCTATATGTGCTTGTTGAAAAGTTTTTCAACTGTCTCTTTGTTGCTTCTTGTCCTATATAGATCATTTTTCTTCTTCTATTTGAATAATTGATAATAATGTTTGATAGATGATCACTGCCTTCATTCACTTTATATTTGAAACATTACTCAAGTTTAGCCTCAATCTAAAACTTAATAGCATAAACACAATATTCCGAATATCACTTGCCCATAAAAATGCAAATATGCCTAAAATCGTGGTTGTATGACCATTTCATGGAATAATCCCTCAGTCTTACGTTTTAGAAATTGTCATAGTTTTAGGCTACAATTGTGATGGTTACTTTGAAGATGTCACCTATGTTAGATTACTGTAGACTAGAGGCTCATTTGATCATATTCTTCTTGCAGAATGACCCATTCTGGTCAAGGTCTTCCTTCCGATGTTCTTCAAGATATGTTTGAAGGAGGGAATCAATGGAATACACAGGAAGGTCTAGGACTATATATGTCCAGAAAAATCCTCAGTAGGATGAGTGGTCATGTCCACTACGTAAGAGAACAAAATAAGTGTTATTTTCTCATTGATCTTGAGATTAGAACAAGAAAAGAAAGGCAAAAGAATTTGCGTGCAGAGAGCATGTTAAGTTAGTTTTATTCTCTTGATGCTTTTACTATTGAAAGGGGTGTCAAGGGTCGTTTACAAAGAGATCTCTGTACTCTTGCTTTGAAGCTTAGCAGATACGGCAACTGCTCATGTCAACACTGGTATTGATCTTACAATACTATAAGGAAGTTTATGCTTACATACACACATGCACACACACTCCTTTTCACTTTGGCTTAAAAATATTACAGTAACACAGTAGAATGCTAAGAAGAATTTTGAACATTGTTTCACTCTATGAAGCTGAGATATTCCTTTATAAATGACGTGTTCCGCGTATCAGACATTGACACATATACGATACGTATCGGTAAAGTGTTCAAAAGTAATATGCAGACATACCAGATGAAGATGGTTTTGTGGTGGAACTCAGTAGCCAACATATAAGTTGTATCATAAATGTGTGACATCTAACTTTATGATGTAAAAGAGACCTACCTGTTTCAACATGTCATTGATCCAGTAAAACTGGTTTGAATCCCATAATCAATTTCTTGTGTTTGAGTCTTACGAATTGAGTTGATAAGAGAGAGATCTCAGTAAAAATGGTTAACTACATTTTCTAATGAACATTGCTCATCAACAAAGTTGGATACACCATACCAATTTTGTAGGGATCCAAAAGAGACCTACCTTTGTTTTCATATATTATACCAATATTAAGAATTTTAATTAAGTTAATTTAATTTGCTTGATTTGATATATATTAAAGAAAAATTACATGACCTAAATTACTTAATCATATTTATTGAAAATGGTACTCACATTTTCTTTTATTTATTTATTTATTTTTTTGAAGATGAAGACGAAAATAATGATGGAGTTTCTTTTTTTTAAGATGAGGACATAAGTGATTGCAATTATTTATTTAGAATTATGATTTTTTTAAAACATTTTTTATTAGCATTGGTCAATCACTCTAATTAAAAATCTATTAAAACTTAGTGATGACATAGTGCTAACACTACTTATAATTGACCTTTAAATGTGAATGTTAATTTCATGATTTTAGAATCTTTTACATATCCAACATAATTCTTACTTTATTAATTAGTTATAATTGACCTTCAAATGTGAATGTTAATGTTAGTTATATTATAATTGACCTTCAAATGCCAGTGTTAATGATTTTAGAATCTTTTACATATCCAACCAAACTATGACTCTATTAATTAATTATGACGAACATTGAATGTTTATTTTCATTGTAGTATTTTATTGCTATGTCAAATTATATGACAAGTTTGGTAAGTGTTACGTAATTTTTATTGATGATGTTTAACGAGAAAAATTAAAAACAATGATAAACAATAGTTTAAAGACTACCTCTAGTAAAAGAAAATTTGAAAGCAATAAAGTAAGTTTCACGAAAAATGAGGAATTTAAGACATTTTATCTGCACCATGGTTAAATGAAATTAGTAATACATAATTTATACATTTCTTGACTTTAGATGGAATTCAAGGGAACGGGAGTGAAAGCTTGCGAAAGAAGACATAGGAAACTAATGTTGATTATCTGCATTTTGGAAACTAGTTTTTGAAATGTATAATACTAATGCATTGCTAAAATGATTAATCATGACCCATAATCTTTTAAATTAATTTCAGAATTTAAATAAATCCAAATAAAGTTTTGGTAGAAATAAGTCAAACTTAAATAAGTTCAAATTTAGTCTTAGCCCAAATTATAAGGATAAAAATAAGTTGAACACTTTGTCATCAACTTTTGGTCTGACGTAATTAAGACTTGATCAAACCTGTTTATAATGAAAGTCGTATTAAGACTTTTTTGAAAAGTCTATTTAAATAAAAAAAAATCAAGTTTGGTCCTTAAAATAAGTTTATCAGGCTAGCCTATTTAAATATATTATTATTAAAAATAAATTTTGGAAGAAAAAACCGTAAATTTAGAATTATAATGTTTTTCATTCTTAAATTGATGGTACATTATGATGCTTTTGCATTATCAAATAATAGGTTGCATTCTTTCTTATTATTACTTTTCACTTACAGTTTTCAATTCTCCACTACCAAATAATCGCAAGTCTACAACAATAACATGTTAAAATCAAAATCGGAATATTTTGTTGGATGTGCGATTCTATTTTTGTTGGTTATGAATTTGTATAAATGAAACCCCTCACCACTAATTACTTCTCTAAATAATACTTTATCACAAGGTATTCGGTTTGTTCATTTATAAGTGTGAGCACATCATGCATGCAAGATTCATTCATTTCATTCACGAGTGCATGACAATATAAATTAGAAATTTAGTGTTAAAGTTTCTTTTATGCCATGCTTTTGTTTACTTGAATTTCTTATTGATATAATGAACTTAATCTATTTTATTATTGATTTTCTACATTGTAACAAATAAGCATATAATTCAAGTTGAATGATGACAATGAAATAAATGCAGATGAAGGAGAAGAATGTATTATGAGGAGACAGAAATTTTACAAAAAATTTAACTATGTCGAATGACTTTGATGAAGTACAAAATTATGGAGTAGAGAAAAGGTTGTATTGTAAAAGAAAAAAATTATCTTATGCTGAAAAGGGGCTAGCACAAGTCATCCAAAATTGTCATCCTCTCTAAACATTTCAATCCATCCAACCCATTTCTAATTCCTGAGATTAGATACTACAATGAGAGAAGAGACAAATAATTGATATGGTTGGGATGGTTCATGAGTTACCTTTCAACATAATTGAGGAAAAAGTTTTGATGCAGACAATCCAAGATGCAAACTAATTTCTGGATATATGTGAAACATATGGAAAGGGCTTGTGGAAGATACAGAAGGGTAGAGATTTTGTTTTTTAGGAAGAAAAAAGGGGTATTTTAAGTGTTTTAAAGTTTCAAAAAAGCAAATGAGATCTGAAATGATTTTCTGTTATCTTTCTATCCAAATTTCCTCCTCTAGAACAGTTTCCACATCCGAACAAAACAACACAGAACATAGATATTAAAGTTCAGGTATTAAAGATGCACCTCTAGGCTACATGCTAATTAAAAATAAATTGTCTTGCTTCAGATAATGAGCAACTTGTACACCATCATATCATATTTAAATACCTGTTTTACACTTGGTTTTCAATAGTGCTAATACATCATTAGAGGAAACATAGAAACAAGTCTTTATTTCTCTCTGTACAATCTGTACCCCACGTGAACTTGCCAACTTTCAACTCCAACCAAACTGAACTCTACCCCCATATTAACATTTTTCAGAAAGGAAAAAAAATGCTGGATGACAAGACACCAAAATGCAAAAATGAGCAAAATCTGGAGAGAAACAAACCCCTTCTTTGCTCAACTCTTCAGCCTTTGCTCCCACCACCTTGACCTTGTGTACATAATCAGATCAGCTACCTGTGCAGCAAATCAATCAAAATGCTCCAAGCTTCTGAAGCTTGCTGGCAAAATACTTGGGAAATAACTATGGTACAAAATCTACATCCTTCTGTTATCCTTCCTAAATATATGCAGCACCAGAGAAATATTTGCAAATGTTAACATTTAACAGCAACCGATTTGGACTAAGCATCTCTGCATCTAATATAAATTACGCTATTTCGCATCCAAGCCTGCAGAAGGGCCTACGTTTGGGGGGCTCCCTGCAAAGTCACTTGAATGTAACTCACTTGACTTTAGTGCCTGAATGTTTAGATTGTTGGGGTTGGAGGGAAGATGCTCTTGTACAATCTACAGGAAAGTATGAACAAAGTTGCGGCAGTTAGGCTATTTTCTGAAGTACAAAAGAGAGAACAAAAGATTAATTAATAATGACCTCAGTCATAATCCAATGTGTCCTTAATCTCTCTTATTTATTACATAGATATTTAATATTATATATCTTACTTTCACGATAAGAATATAATGGAGGAAATAGTAGCTAACGTCCTTTTGGTATATTTCAGAAGTGAATGAAAAATTAATGCAACATATCTATTCAAAAGCAACAAATGCAGCAGTCAATCTTTTTCCAATTTACCAGATCACCAGCTTCAGAGCCCTCTGAGTGGAAAAGAATAGGGCGACATCGCTTATCTTCATTCATCAAACTTGAATTTTGAAAGTGGCTCACAAGGGCAGACTTTCCCTGAATTCGAGCATATGCCAAAGAAGCAACTTTTTCACTATTAAATTTCTCCCATTTCTTCCCGTTGAATGTCTGAAAAATCAACCATGTTGCCAATAATACCACATTTAACAAAGGGGTATCTAATAACTCTTAATTAAATAAACGTCAAGATATCATTAGCAGCTAAATTAATTTTAACAAAATAAAGAAAATAACAGAAACAGTATTTGTAGAAAATTTTCACTCAGTAAAATAATGAAAACATGCAAAAAAATTGAGCAAAAAGAAATTCCCATAAAAACCTCGTAGAATGGAATAATAAGAGAGGGTGACAGCATATTGATAAATGCATAGCCCACGTTGCATTTATTCTGCAGTTAGAAGAAAAAAGAATAATCAGCCTCACAAGTTTGAAACAAAATCATGGAGCAGACAACTTATAGGAATAATAAACAGCTCCTAGAAGAGCAAATTATTTACCTTAAAGTCAATTGGCAGATAGAGAAAATCATAAGTACCCCTGTGGTTTTCATCAATGGCAGCTAATAACATTTTTGAGGTGTATCTGCAGGTAATGAACAATTAATATGTCATCTTAGCATCCAATAAAAAAATATGGTCAATAATAAAGACTTCAGAGTAATCATACTTGTTTGGAATATTCTTTATCATTAATGTAGTCCTTGTATCTTCACCAATTTTAATTTTATCCAAATCAAGCTGAAATTGCTTCTTGCTATCAGCCTGGCTCACATTGTTCTCTATCCATCTACTCCGAGCACGGTCAGCCAAACCCTCCAAAGTGGTAGGTAAAAGTCCTGGATAAGGACCATTTCCCAAGTACACAGGGCTAAGCCTTGGAGATCTCATTCTGAAGTTTGATGAACCATTATCAGATATATTTCTTGGGATAGTGATGCCAGGATTAACAGATCCCCCCACATTAACCATGTAATTTCCATCGGTGTGGCCTAGACTCATGCCTCCATAACCAACATTATTCATGAATGAAGTTTCAGATGACTCGGGATGGAAACCAAAGTGCCTCTCAAAAGGCAAACCTGATGGGGCAGAGCCAACGTGATGGTTGTGATGATGCTGGGATGAACCAACAAAAGAGCTATTCTGACTAGAAAATGGGAAGGCATGGCTCTTTCCATTTGATGTAAATGGTTGCCCCACAGATGATCTTGGCCAGGCTGAAGGTTTGGTACGCTCCGAGTAGAGGGTTGGGCTTCCCCATAGAAACTGTGGTCCTGACAGAGTTTCCACTGAGGATCCATTTGATGTTGACGGACCAAATGAGGACAATGCTCCACGATACTGGCTGAATTTTGGCTCTGGAAGTGAATGCGATTGAAAACCAGCTCCTTGTGAAGAATTCAAACCGGTAAATATGTGCTCTCCTTGACTGTGCCTTCCCAAGTCATTGCCAATAGCAGCAGCCTTCACAGTGTTAGATACTTGTGGTTGCAAAATTGAAGCTAATCCAGGTAAATGATTGCCTGTTGTGGGGCTCAGGATTCTAGAACCAGGAGAATGACTGATATTTTGCATTGAATTCTGCTCAACAGGGCTATTGAACTGTAACCAGTTACCTGTTACGAAAAAATTAACTTAACACAATTAGAGAGGACATATACAAGGGGAACATGGTTATATAGTCAGTAACAAAATGCTATGCCGCTTGAAGATGCTAATAACACAAGGAATATGTGGATATGTAGCATCTCAAAGAACCAACCTGGAGGAGAGTTAGCTACAGGTGAACCTACTTGATATCGGAAACTCCGAGATTCATCTTGGTCAAGCTCTTGGTTCAATTGCAGCATCAAACTAAAATTTGCAAGGAATTAATGGTTATATGCCTATGTTTAGTGTATGATGCCAGAAAGCAAGAGCGGCAGATATGAAGTTATGTATGCACAGCTATCAATGGTAATTTGCCACCCTCAACATAATGAGAATCTCTGCTCTTATAAAACACCTTAATTTTTTGGTTGATTTAGTGAAACTCATTTTATAGGAATGCCTACCAGTCAATAATAACAAATTTCAAATAGTTTTGACAGTATTTAAAAGCTGTCATACTTGGTACCAGAGAGAGATAGGTCAACCATATCATATGTGCAACTATATTCAACAGTTATCTCATCAGTTTTGTCTTATATTTACACCATGCACAAAATCAGCCAGGAAGACAGATGATTATCATAAAGATAGAGAAAAACAAAACAAAGGCAATATTAATGTACGCACTTTCTTCGAGCTCCTCCAGGCCGGCTAGGTTCAAGCTTTATGCGTTTACCAGCTATGTCACTCCTGTTCAATGATTTAAGAGCTGCTTCTGCAGCTCTGACATCATAAAATTCAATAAACTTGTGATGCCTCTTGTGAGGAGTTTCCCTTATCTGCAGAAACATTGATAAGTAATCTTAAGTCTAAAAAATACAGCACATACACACATGTTGCAGGGATACAAAGCAACAAGAAAAAGATAAAACATCACCTCTTTGACCTCTCCATAAGCCCCAAATATTTGGCGGAGGTCTTCATTTGAAACAGATGGATCCAGATTGAAAACTACCAATGTTCCTTGGTTTATATCCTTGTCTGATGGATTATCCTGGGATGCGAAAGAAAAGAAAACCAAGAGATTATAATGTCTAGGCATTCAATTACGGAAATGAATAAACCAAAGCAACTCTGAAAGGTTAAAATAACCTTTGGTATTGAGAAGTGAATATCTAGTTTCCTGCGCCGCAGAGGTTTGTTTTGTAATGCTCGCATAGCTGTTCGAGCAGCACGGATGTCATAATAGGATATCATTACAAAACCCCGATGTTTGCATGCAGTATATAGGGTCCTAATATCCCCATAAAGCTGAAAAAAATTGAAACTCAATTAATAATTTGTCTTGTTACAAATGGATTTCTTCTAAAACATCTCTGCAGATTATCCAGGCGACAGTGAAGAATTATGAGCACCTTAAGTTTTGTTTATATTCAGGGAGCATATGTAGAATATTAAAATATCGAAAGTTGTGTTTATATTCAGGGAGCACATGTAGAATATTAAAATATCGAAGCACAAAGTTTACACAAGCTTTCTAGTTTGCATTACCTCAAAAAGAGCTCTCAGCTCCGAGTCCTCCACATTACTGTTAATATTACGAACAAATAATGTTCGAGAAGGATGCTCCCCATATGGATGTTCTCCAGCAACAGTTCCCACACCATTAGGAAAAGAATAATGAGGCAAACCATTGCCAACAGTACTATCAGCAAAGCTTAACTTAGAAATACCACCAGAGAGACTTTCCTGTGGATCAGTTTCTAGTTCCATACCTCCACCACTACCAAACAGATCATACTCTTCCAAATCCTCAAGGGATCCAGGCAAACCACTAAGGTCAAAATCATCCATTATACCGGCTAAAAGCTCCTCCTCATCATCAGGAAGCACAGGTCCAATAGCATGAGTATCACCATCTTCAAGTGAACCATCTCCCTCTGCATCTTGATGGAGCTTCTTAAATTCAGATGAGATGTCATCAACAGATTGATAACCATTTTCAGTTTCATTCAAGTTCACTGCAGATGAATAAAGCCAAATCAATATATTTTAGTAAAAATGGAGCATACAAATGACACAACATTTGGGAAAAAACAATCACATACATTTTTCATGCGGAAGTACAGGTAATGAGCTAGAAAAGAGGCTAGCATCAGATGAAGCATGGTAGGAATCAGATCCAGACAAAGCCTCCCACGCACCATTCCCCAATTTTCCAGGTATTTTTATAGCTGGAATCTTGGAAGGACCTATTGGTGATAAAAGGGTTTAGTTAATTCAAAATTCAATATAGTAACAAGCCAATGAAAAAAAATAAACAACTAAGATAATTACCCAAAGAAGAAGGATCAAAAGCCTGCCTCATTGCATCACCCTTCTGCCTCATTCACAAAAACAGCAATAAATTGAGTTATTATCATTTCATTATAAGCAAATAAATTTTTAATAACATTCAAAAGATATACCAACAATAGTAAAACTTAGGGAATGCTAATTACACAGGAATTAAGAACAATTTTGAAAAATGTAGAAATTCAACATGTAGAAGAACAGTGGGCTTTTGGTAATATCTGCAATAACTAACTACATTGGAAGTTATAGGAGCATAATACTTTCTCTTTTATATTATTTTTAATTTAACTCCTCTGCACAAAGGAGAAACAATGCAGGTATAAAAAACTTTGAATCTGACAACTACACCTATAAAATCCCCAAATTAGCATAAAGATCCTGCCTGAAATCGTCAAGGCCCTTGTTATGGAATTACAAAAAAATAATCAATGAAGCACTTAGTATTAATCCGTTAGGAATTAATAAAGCTTGACTTTTATCTCCAAAAATGGGAACTGACTTCACCAAAATGAACAAATTCAATGAAAAAGTACAACCAATAATAAGAGAGTACAAGCTAACAAATCCAACTTCTAAAAGCTCCAAATTCCCCAACCAAATTCAGCATTGTTAAAGCACTGACAACAGATCTATTTTGATGAAATATTAGACGCACTTAAACCGAGCTTCAAATATGCAGGTTCAATGTTATCACCGCCGTCTTGAGAGTTTCTGCATAATCAAAGTGGCAGGAAAATTCTAACCATAAAGGAAGAAGAGATATACAGATACATTGTTGTTAATCTTATCAAGAATGTGAAAGAATCCTTGTCCTTAGCCACAGTTCCTAAATCTCCAGGTAGACCCCTTTGTTTTTTTCACATCTTCACAGGTCAGGAACGTTCCAATTCCACAGATTTGGATGTCCTATACAACTAGATTTGGAAGCAACAAAAGGCAAGATTTTGGATAAACTTGAAATTTCTAATGCATCAATACTTTAATTTGTGTCCAATTTGTATCCATATATACTCTAGGATACTTTAATTTGTGTCAGACAATAGCTTATAATTTTTTATTTTGACAATGTCTAAGAAATGTAATTTTAATTTGGACCCGCACAATTGCCATTATATATTTATTATGTTTTAAGAAATTGTATACATTTTTAAACATGCATCTATCACCTACTGTATACTGTTGTTTTCAAAATAAGAGTACCATCATATCCGTGCATCAAAGCTTGAAAGTTGAAACCCATGACAAAATTTTAAAGTAAAAAAAAAATAAAAATTAAAGCATCCGAGATGCAGGAGACAGTAAAAGTGTCCCTGTTCCAAGTGCAGATAAATAAGTTAGTATCAAACCAGTAACACAAGTTACCTACAGAGCAAACCCATGTGCAAAAACCAGTTCTTTCCAAGGGTTACCCTCCTTTCAACAGATTCTATCCATTACCAGAGAAACATCACAATCGACTTCAAGCATGTCCAGACAAAACTTGTTCTGGGACTCCGTGAATATAAGGTATCAAGATAAAGATTAAGCTCCCCAGATATTCCACAACCATAATCAGTAAAAAAGAGACAAACTAAAAAAGAAAGACACCAACTTTCCCACAATTTCTCAGCATCCAAAGCAGAAGCAGGTTCAATCTAATCCATCCAACTAAGAGCAATGATGGTGACTATCACAAAGAGACCAAATCGAAAAACCCCTTTTACTTTGACTAGTGTCCGTAGACCATGATAACATCACTCAAAGCAGAACAAAAAGAGCATAAAATACCAACGGTTACGATCAACCAGCCCAAGTTATCAACTTATCATCATAACTACAAAACCAACCCCGTTTCTCATGACCGATTGCCATAACCACCCTTCAACCAAAAACCACAAATTTAAAAGCACTTCAAGGTTTCAGCAACATCGCACTACAGAGAAATCATAACCCAAAAAAATCCCCATAACCGCCGCAATGAAAGCAAACTCCACTCGAAAACTCGGGTCATCAATTCGATCAACCCCACAAGGAAAAACTTTAAAAAGAATCAAATTTTAACATCAGAAAATCCAGAAACAGTGAATCAAGAGAAAACCCACAAAATACCTGAAAAGGGGTCAGAAAACCCTAGAGCCTGAAGGGAAGGAGAGAGAAAGGAAGGACTTCAAAGACAGCAATTCGGTCCTTCGGCACCTAAAACCAAATGGGTACCAACAAATTGAAGAGAAACGTGTTGCGAGTGAAAAAAAAGAAGAGTGTGCACATGTGTTCAATGTCTGTGATAGAAAGAGAATGGGGAATCTTTAGAGAAAAGGAGAAGGGTGCAGAGCAAGAGCGTGGCGATGATTGGCCCAGACCCCAGAGAGTGAAAAGGAGCAGAGAAATGATTGAGAGAAAGAAGAGAGAGAAAATTGGCTTCAATGGTTTGGGACTTTGAGAAGGTGGAGGATTCAACTGTATTTAAAGGTCATTTGATGTCCATAAAACAATGTTTTTTTTGCATTTATTAAACTAAAAACTTGCCTAAAACAAATGTTTAATAATTTATCAGAGGAGGATAATGATAGATACAAGGTTGTTTAATGTAGCAATGAACCATTGAACCCTGTGTTCTACTTTGAACTGTTTCACTTGCCCAAAAGATAAGAACCGTGTTAAGTGCATCTTAATATAATTTTCTTTTTTTAAAGCATCCATTTTTTTTTCCAGTACATGCACATAAGAATAAGTTAAATCATATAAAATTCATTTTATTAAATAACCTTAATCCTTAGAAGCCAGTATGAAATATTTTTTTATTAATAATGACTTTTTTTAGTTCCTTAATAAATGTGTATCAGTAAAAAATAAATACTTTTTATGATAAATTAATTCAAGCGTGCAGGGGAATATTTTATGTTGAAATTGTTTCTGCATGATTTCAGGCTCAGTTCTGTAGCACAAGTATCTTATACTTATATACCCTTTCATATAAAGGCGTTTGACCATATTTCAATGAATTAAAAATTGTTTAATTAGCCAACTATTTTTCTGCTATGTTTGAAAATCACTATTAATAAAATAATTATGAATTTAATTTATAGATTGTGTGTTGAGGTGAATTTTCCACGTCAATAATGATTTGAAGGTTGACTAGCAAGGAAAAAGTTGTCTCCGAGTTTAAGTTATTTAAAAAAAAACTATTCTAAAAATAGTTTAAAATTAAATATGTGATCAAATTGTTTGAATTTTAGAAATAAAAATCGTTTAATAAACATATAATTGCTGAAAGAGAAAACATTTATGTTTTAGAAGTCTAAATTGGGTGAACAGATACAACACTTATGTACAACACTTCTTTCAACAAAAGACATCTAAATTGGTTTTGTTCCACCATTTAACATCTTCTAACATCAGAGTACAAAAACATCTTCAAATAAAATAAAATAGAAAATAGATCCAGAATAAGAGTTAAATGAAACAAGAAAAAAGTTAAGTTCTAGAACAGAAGTTTAATACAACTTTTAAAATGTTTTCCATTTTTTTTTTTCAATGAATTCTTAATTAAATGTTTTAAGAAGAACTTTTAGTGATATGAAAATAGAAAAAAGTTAAGTTCTAGAACAAAAGTTTAATACAACTTTTAAAATGTTTTCAATTTTTTTTTCAATGAATTCTTAATTAAACGTTTTAAGAAGAATTTTTAGTGATATGAAAATAGACATGAGAACCGTTTAAAACACTGTATGAACAATAGACTTAATAGTATAATATTTTCTGTTTTTATACTAATTCTTCTAATTAGATTAACGTGAGTTTAACTTTACAAGTCCTTCTAATTAAACTAATTTAAAGTTAAAATATTTTACTACTTTTGACTAGTCTAAATATAAAAGTTTACTCTTATTATCCTTATATATCTTTATTAATTTTTTTTGTATGAAATCATTTTTATTTATATATGTTTAGCAAAAGACGATTAAAGTTTTTGTGTTTGTTCAATTATCTATATATTAAAAAATTTTAAAATAAAGATTTTTTTCAATTGATTTATTTTGTAATGATTCTACACTTTGAATAATTCAAATTTTATAAACTCCTTTTTGGTATTGAGATAATCAAATTAAGCATATTTAAACTTAGAGTTGGTCTTCTTGAGAGTATTAAAAATATCACTTTTACTTGCTTGGTCCTGTAATTATCACTTAAGTGACATTTTTTATTATAATAGAAGAAAAATTACTAACTCTAAGTCATTCAAGCTATGACTTTATTACTTAACAGTATTATATAGCATTTGACAATTATTCTAAAGCTGAAGCGATGTACATTTGGAGAAGAAAATTTCTCAAATCTCCAAGTAAAGTACAAGTAAGGCACTTGAGTTACTATGTATATCATTTTAGTGAGAGTGATAGTGGTGAGACTCTTTTCATCAATCTTAACATGTGTTTAACTACACTTTTTTTTCATCAATCTTAACATGTGTTTAACTACACTTTTTAATACTACTTGAATGTATAATTTGTCTATTCCAATTATTTTTTTTTAATTTAACCATAATTCACATTTTAACCATACTAAATACAACAATAACTTAATCAATCCACTAAATTATCATCTCAATAACTTCAATACCAACCACACTCAATAGTCTTTCGATACACATAACCAAAGTTATCCATAAACAAAAATAGTCTCCTTTATTAACTAATTGTTGTTTCTAAACTAATAAAAAAAATTAAAACATGAAAAAATTCCTAAAAATACAACAAAATAACAAAAAATAATCAAACAAACATAAGAAGTTGGACCGTAAAATAAATAACTCTCTCAACTAATAGAACTAGTGAAATTTTAAAATATACACATTTTTTTTATATATCAACAATAAAGATAGGTAGGCGTAGTACTTTAACCCATCCCATTTAGTTGCAAAAAGAAAATTATACAACAAAAATTACCATGTATTTGTACTAACTTATATAATAGATACTTCATAACCTTCAAAGTGCTTTATGTAAAACCAAACAAAATATATAACATAATTATTATTGCCTATTTGTTCATTCAGAACCAGAAACACATGTACCAATTAGTTGTTTTCAATATGCAGTAAATCTATATAACCTTTGACAACTTTATGTTCCCATCATTAAAGTCCTCACTAACTATAACTTGTTATAAGCTTCCATGAGCAAGCATCTTCTATTTGCTTACTTAAAACATTCATAGATAAAGTCAAAGGAGTAAGATGGAGCATTTTAAAATAAAAGATAGATTTACTGCAATTTTATAAATAACTTATATTTAATCACATTCCAACTTACATAATTTAAAAATATGAGAAGTCATTTCAAAAAATTAGAAAGATTGTAGAGAAGAAGATTCAAATAGTCAAAGAAAAAGATAAAAGTTAATGAAAAAAACTACGACTACTTAAGAAAATGTAGATGTAATATTTAATAATGAACATAATATAAAATTAAATAATTATAAAATAAATGAATTCTAAATTATAATAAATAAATATATTTCAACAAACTTTATCTGATTATTATTTTTTCTTATTTTTATTGTTTAAATTTAAAATTATAATTTTATGACATCATTATGAATATAATAACTTTTAATGTCTAAAATGTTTTAGTCTATATAATTCACAAGTTTTATATGTTTTTCAATAGTCCGAATAATATTTCATGTATGGTGTTAATCTTAATTATTACTTTAACTTGTCATGCGATAACACATTGCTTTACATAATTCTTTCTTTAGTATCAATATATATATATATATATACTTTGTTTTTATTTCAGTCCTTTTATGTATTCAGTTTTTTCTATCTTATCAGTTCATGATTCTTTAATCACTTCAGCAGTTAAAAACAAAGTTTGTTGTTAAGAGTAGAACATAACTGAACATTCTTTTTTTAAACTAATTATTAATGTCTTAAACATTTATATAACTATGCATGCATGAGTCCTATTTACTTCTCCACCAAATGAATAATGTATATTAATATGATAAAAATCTGTTTGATTTCTTTAAATATGCAAAAATTGGATTTAACCAATTTAAATAATACTTTTTCTTTTTTCTCTCGGTTAGTGTAAACCAACTTTTTCTACAATTTTGACTTCAGCATGGTTTTAGTCTAATGCCTTAAAGTGAACAATTATCTCCTTAAAGAGATGTCTTCCAAAAAGAGAAATTATGAAATAAAACGAATTCGAGACAAGTGATGTATATATTAACTTTACAATTTCATTAGATTTTATATAATTCTAAGTGTTATAAGTACATAGTATAAAGTTGCAAAAAGACAAACTACAAAGGGACACACATTTGTGTTTTGAGCCATCATAAGTAGTTTGAAATGGTTTACAAAGAGGACAAGACATGGAAATGTGGATTCACATCATTCCATAAATTATTTCAAGTGGGTGTAATTAGGAATTTAATTTTAGAAATTCTTATAATTAAAAAAAAGTAAGAAAAAATAATTGACTTGTGTAACATGATATTTTAAAAACAAAAACATGGAAGTTCATTAAAAAAAGTAAAATGTAAATTTAAAACAACCTAACAAAATTAATATTTACACTTTCTTTTATATATATATATTAATGAAATTATCTTTTAACAACTTTGAAAGTGATTGGATGGAATATGATTAGCAAACTTATGATGCAATGGTGATTGTGATATAAAGAAAAATTCATAGTATTGTGCATTCAGTTATGAATAAAATAGAAAAAGTTTGGAAAGACATTAAAGTAATATAAAATATGGAAGTAATGATAGTGCACCCAAGACACTTTTAAAAATAAATTAATCCTTAAATGTGACAGTTTTGAAATTATTAGGGTGTACAATGATTGGATTAAAACAATTATCCATTCCAATCAAAAGAAATTATTTAGGGCATGATCCAATTTGTGTATTTCTTTTATCAAATAACTAAATTAATTCAATTAATGGTGGAATAATTTTCCTATTATATCTTAACTTCATTATTCTCTTCTAATGTCTCAAGCTAAAATTTATTTGTTTTCATTAAGAAAAGTTTGGATAAAAACCTTTCATTTTTAAAAAAAGTTTATTACAAGTCCTAAACCCCGACTATGTGACCTATTGCAAGATTTTTGTAATTATCTTGTTATGGTCTTTGATAATATATGGTCTTTAATAATATGATGTTTTTCTTGCAATCTTAATACACAAAATGGATTATGTAGGTATAAAAACCTTTTATTTAGTTTTAGAATTACTTAATACAAAGTTTTTCAATAAATTGTTATGAGTAAAACAAGTTTATAATTATGTTTAATGAGAACTAAAGTTGATAAACATTGATTCAATAGGTTTAATTAAATAAAAATATAATAATTATGTGTTTACAAAATATTAAAATAATAAATTATATATAAATTTATTTATTTAATTTTTCATTTTTATCTTAAAATTTACCAAATCTAATTGGAATTAACTCCAATTCAATTAAAACAAAAATTCAAACTACTATATTCAATACTTTTTTTTATCAAGTTTTGGAGTTTCCAAAATTATAATAGTAATAATACAATATTTTAGTTTTATGTAATATTATTTTAAGGATTCATGAATTAATCTTCAAATTGCAAATACCAGTGATATTTCTTTCAAGTTTGACCATGAAATAGAATTTTAGTGGTTAAACAAGGCACTTGAATTATAACCCTATACGCATCAATAATTTTCGTACTTAGCAGTCAATTATGTACATTACAGTACAAGTTTTGTATATATTATTATTTTAGAAAAAAAGTAGATGTGGGTGGGGTATGAAATATTTTTAAAAAATAGTTATAAGAAGGAATATGCTAAGCATCCACCACCACACGATTACGTGAAATTCTGAAAGTTGATTCACATTACAGTATCAATGGATAATGTATACTATTAATATCCATGAAGACTATAAAATTACATAAAATTATATAATATTAAGAACTTTCACAATACATATGAACATGCACTTTGACCTTAGTTGTGAGGTGTAACTAAGTTACGTTTCAACTTGGTACTCTTTGTCTACGTGTCCATCCAATCCAAATGATTGAATTTGCATGAAACAATTATTTATAACCAATAAGGTAGGTGAGGCTTCAAAATTAAATATTTAAGTATAATTATTAGTTATAAGTATTTTTAATTTAATTGAAATTTTATTTACAAATTTTGTTTTATTTAATATTTAAAATGTTTTATGTTTTTATTTAAGTATTTTGTTGTTTTACTTTATTATTGGATATAAGTTTTACTTTTATCTTTTTATTTACGAATCACCAATCAATTTGTTATTTTCTTTTCAAAACTTTTAAAATTTATTGATGAATTTGTACTTGTAAAAAAAAAAAAAATAAGACAACAACAAATCATACACTAGATAACATCATCCTCTTTACGTTGACGTCGAAAGCTTCTAATGTGCAGAGATTTGATGTGTACCTTCCCAACCTCTTTTGGAATTATATTTTTTTAATAGTTAATAGAATATAATATGATCCATCAACGTTTTCATAAGATTTTTTAAAAATGAAAAAAATATAAAATTAACTTTTTAAGATAAAATTAATTTATAAATGAATATAAAACTTGAAAATGTTATATAAAATACATAAGTTAATTTTAACTTAGGAAGAGGTGAGTATTATTTTTTTTCTTCATATTTTGTTCTCTTAAAAATACTTATAAAGAAATTTTCCTGTATAAAACTTTATTAATTAATATTAAAAGTATTTTTTTTCACATAAATTAACAATCTTACTCCTGTTTTTATTACCCTAAAGTATTACTTGCTTTTATCATGAATTGATATCTTTTAAAAAGTTTAACAACATTAGATTTATCATTCTAATTACTGTTTTAGGTACATATTATTTGAATCACATTCTAAATAATTTTAGGTGTATAGTCTATATATTGTGGTTGGTATTTAATAAGAGATTGAGATGTATTTAGTCTCAACAGATATCATGTACTCAAATAATTAGAAATTATTTTATATATTTATTATAAAATATCTTTATAATAAATTATTATCGATGATAAAATTACTATTGAATAATAGAAATAAAAATTATCTTAAATAATAATGAAAGGAATATAGTTATCCTTAGAGTCGCTTCACATCTAGGTAAGTTCTTTATTTTGAAATTTTAAATCTTGACAAGTTAAATGACAAATTTTGTTATGTCATATTCATTTTTAATATAATTATTTGTAAGTAAAATAAAAGAAAAATAAACTTATTATATCCTGATAAACCAAAAAATTATTACATTAAAATATAATAAAATTTTAGAAAAAAAATAATGATAAAGCTATTGTGAAAAACTTGAGGTGTAAATTAATTTCAGAAAATTATTTATTTAACTGTTAATTTTCTTTTCCTTTCATATAAATGCCTGTTAAAAAGCTTATGCAAACAACTCTTTCTCTATAAACCCTCAAAAGATGTGATTACTTAGATTGACAAGATTAACTAATTTCTTATTTCAAATTACAAATCAGTCAATTAAATTTAATCATGGGTTTCAACTATTTTAGTCAACTTTTTTTTGTCTTTATAGTAGAGACCAAATTGATGATGTACATTAATGTGAAGAGCACATTTATTGATAATTTTGAATGTTAGAGTTTAAATTTTCAGTAAACTATTTTCTATGCAATTGATTATTTATTGTTCATGGTTTCCAGTCTAATCATCATTTGATTTTTATTAAAGTGATGAGGTCTGAATGAATTAACCTTAAACTTGGAGAGAAGTTAATGATTTACTATTCAAACTTTGACTCATGATGCTTTACTAGTCATATAGATTCAACCTTTATTTTACAGCATTTACATTTGTTTTGTCCCCTTTTTGCTTCTTACACCCTATCATTACTATCTGCATCCCACTAGCATTAAAAAGAAGAAGTAAGAAAACACTGCAGAGGAAGAAGAAGGGAGTTAGAGCGCTAATAGAAATTTTTTTTTTTAAAAAGTTTGTTCTAGAAGATTTATTATAAAAAATACATTTCATAAGATATTATACATTTTCTAAAAGGCTTCTTCTAAAAATTATATTTCAAAAACCTTATTATAAAAACTACTTTATGCATTTTGAAAATTCCATTTTCAGAAATTTTGTTTTAGAAATCTCATTCTCGAAATTATATTATGGAAATTCCATTATGGAAATTCCGTTTCAGACTTTTCAGAAAGAGTCTCTGGAAATTTTTGGATTTTAAATGTGAACTTACATGAAATCTAATGATTTTTATATAGATTAATATATTTAAACAATCATTATGTAATATATTTAAACCCATTTAAAAGTTAAAATAGATTGTTATATGACTTAATTATTAATTTATATATTTTTAATTGAGGACGCCTTTTTAGAAAAATTATTGTATGAAATGTTTAATATGTTTTGTATTTTTTATAAGCTGGTTAACTTATTCTTAAACAAGGAAGAAGTAAGTTAATTAACGAATTTAAAGAAATAAAAAAAAATGAATTCATCAATGAGTTACAAATAAAAAGACAAAAAAACAACGGTCATGTCACATTGACAATAAAAATTAAATAATAAGTTACTTAAACAATAATAAAAAGTATTTTAAACAGTGAATAAAACAAATTTTTTAACAAAAAGTAAGTTGATATATATATATATATATATAGCAGAAAGATTTCATTGAGGACTTACATATCTGAACCACATATAAGTGTTTTTAAGAGAATACCATTATCCTGATGTTTCTTATAAGAGTTAATTTCAAAATGATACAAGTTATTACTATTATTAGTTTAATAATAATAATAATAATAATAAGGCTTAAAATGTCATTTTAGCTTGTCTTGTTTAACATCTTTTTATTTTTACCTTTTGTGATTTTTTTTTTTCAATTTTAACTCTTAATTTTTTAAATTCTTCATTTTTTATAACTATAATCAAAATTTGATAAAAAAAGTTAAAAAAGCATTTTACATTAATACAAGATTATGATATGTTGACATCATCCATACTAAACTAGTGTCATATTAACAATAACCGTATTGTCAACAAATTCTAATACGATGTAACATATTTTCTTGTCAATGTAATATTTTCTCCTTGATACAAGACATAATTAAAAGAAATTTACCGTTACTTTTCTAAAAGTTTTTATAATTTTTATGAAGAATTTATTTTTTTCCTTATTTATTTCTATTAAAAATTATAAATATATATTTTCTATTAATAAATAAGGAGAAAAATTTTGAAAGTCATTAACAACAAGGATACATTTAACACACTGATAACATTATTTTAAAAATTTAGTAAATTCAACTGAATTAATTTTTTATGTTAGAAATTACTTATATTAATCATTATCAGAATCTAGAGTTTCCATTTTTTTCTTTTTCAAAGGTTCTGTATGAAATAATTGTAGAAAAGACTTATGTAATTACATTACTAATGAAAGTCTGAGTTACTCTGTAGGGTATTTAGGTCAACAAAAATTATGGTTAAGTAATTCACTACATTGATGACTTTTTCATTTAACATTGGTTTTAATTAAAAATTTATACTTTATATTTAAGTCTCGAACATTTGTTCGTGTCTAAATAAATATTTTTGTCGAAATCTGTTTTTAAACATGATAAATAAAACTGAGTATTGCATCAGGATTGATGAACACACTAATGCGTTAGCATAGACAACACCTTATGAATGAAGCTCCGTTTAAATTTTGTATGTTTCCATCAACATTGTTGCAACTATATTATTAATATAGCAATGTTACTTGCTGAAGATAGATTCATCTGAAGTAGTCTTCTGAGTATAGCTGATATTAGTTTAATTGATTATCTGTGGAGAAGAAGCTGTGAATGGAAGTAGATAACCTAATAGTTTATTCATCTCTGCTAATATTGTAAAATATCTGTCTACAAGCCTAACATTGTCTCATGCTTTATGATCTACCAGGGATACATTTTATGTAAGGTAGTTCTAATTTAAATGGGGAGAATTCACATGACAAATATGCCATGTTCACTCTGCCACCTTGTGGTCTTGCAAAAGCTGCTGAAGACTGAGTGATTTCTGGTGTATCACACAAAGAATGAATGCCCCTTGTTCATCATCTAGATGTAGATTTCTACATGAAGTGAAGCCCACAAACCAAATAAGGTAAACAGCAGCAGTTCAGAGTGTGGAACAGATGTGGCTATATTGGGGCTTCCGGTTGGTCCCGTACCATACACTGATGCTCCACCAGGAATTGTTGTCATACCTGGTCCAGTTGGGGTCATAATACCAGGTGCAGTTGGTGTCATAATACCTGGTGTAGTTGGGGTCATAGTACTTGGGGTAGTTGGTGTAGTTGGAGACATAGTACTTGGTGGAGTTGGGGGGCTTACAAAAGTTGGTGTTGGTGGACTCATGCTGCATGAACAATACATGTATTAGGAATTCAGAGAGTATAAAGTTACATATGATGTTTTATTTATGATGGGGTGAAGAGGTATAGTTCAAGAAATTCTCACCTTGGTGTTTTGGATGATGTATAGCGGCAGTTCCCATTACCTGAAATGATGTGGAGAACAGCATGTATTGTTAACAGTTAACAGACATGGCATAGTGGGATTTTCTAGCACTGTAATTCCAATAAAAAAACTTAGATGAGTGAATGCAAAGTTTTTCATGTCTATTTGGAAGACATCAAAATGTTAATCTAAAGTTCTTTATATGATGTTGAGGTACTGAGGCTTTAATGTTTGATGAAAAGTCTTACTGGGATCCTTGTTTGTAAGTGTAGCAGTTCCTCCGAATGCACAGCTTGTAGGAGCTGGATTCTTCTGGTAGTAGTCATTGAATGCATAAGAAGCATGGTCTTTCAGAGTGTTTGGGTTGTAACAACTTGCTCCAGGTTGAATTGCGGAACAGTCTGCACCATAGCCACAAGCATAGTCAAGAGCCACCTTCAGAGTGCTCTCTGCAGCTGATTGGCTCGCAACACACCACTGGCCACCAGCTGATGCAGTAGCAGGAGTGGTTGGGGTTGTGGGAGTGGTAGTTGTAGTAGGGCTAGGTGGGGTCATAGTTGGATTTGTAGTAGGACTTGTTTTTGGGGTTGTGGGGTTTGTGTATGGGTTTGTGGGGGTCATGTATGGGGTTGTAGGAGTTGATGGTGTCTGTCCTATTGTGCCAGGTCCTTGAGGAGTTGTTGGGTTTAATGTAGGATATGGATTTCCTGTGCCTGGAGTTGTAGGGTTGACTACAGGAACTGCATCCAACTTGGTACCAAATTCATATGAGATTTCTTGGTTTTCTTCCTCTCTTAGTCTTATGGCTTTACCTAGACCTGTAAAAGAAACCAAGGATCTTTCACCTTTTCAACAGCACAAATGAAAAGAAATAGCTGAAAATGAACAAATTAACCCAAAGTGCTTCTATGATTTCTCCACAGGTGGCAGAGCATGTTTCCTGAGCTGAGTAATGTATGTACCTATATATGCCTTTCTACAGCTACCCTTATTACTTTTGTTTGTTTAGGTTCCAGTACAATTTAAGGCAGCAAAATTCTCTCGGTGCTATTTTGTCTGTTCACAAAAAGTTAAATTCGAGACTTTATTTAAATACTTATCAAACTTCTTGTTCAGGTTCACTGCTATTGAATCTTAAAATATACTTGGCTATGATTGTTGAATGAAAAATCTCTGGTTCATTCCATAATGTAAACAAAAATGATTTTTGCTATTGAAGAATTCTGTCTACAGCTTTTCATGCCTTCAATATTGTATTTTTTTCTTATTGAACATTAATACTTCAGCTTCTTAGGCTTTGTAACTTAGTTCTGACAAGCAATACAATACATGATGCAAGTAAGAACACAACATACATGCACGTGTGTTTTTGTTAAAACGATCGAAGTTCCAACAAAAAAGTAAAGTTACCTAAACTGAAGAGAAGACACAAAGAGAACAACACATGGCGCCAACTTCTAACTCCCATATCTGCAGGTTGGCTTGTAATTGTCTTGATCCTGATTTTTCCTTCTGGGTTAGGAGCAATGCTTAAGAGGTGCAGATTTATGTGTGAGGTAGAACTTTTTTCTTTTAGCCCCCATCTTCATATTTATAGATATATATATATATATATATATATATATATATATATATATATAAAATAAAAACTTGAGAATCATTGCTTTCTTGGATCAAAGAGAGAAGGAAGAATATAAGAAAACTTGGGAAATGAGGCATTGAATATTTGAATATAGCAAGCAAGAGAAGGTTCAAAAGGGAGAAAAAGGAGAATGATGGTAAAAGGCAAAAGGGAGATCTAGTATTAATCTGACACTTGGGAGCTGAAATATGTATAATTTAATTGGATGGTGATATGTGTGATACAGTGTCATAGCTCTTTTATGCTTTTTCTTGCCACTGTTTCTGGGACTGGACCAAAAGCTAAAGTTGACACACTAATTTTGCACTTGGTGCCTTTCAGGGTAGTGATGAAGAATGTTGTCTCCCTTCTATTCTTCTTTATGTTTGAATAAATGCAGAGTCCTGTGGAATACTTAAGAATCACGATTTCTTTTCTCAGAATTGTCTACTAGGTCATTACTATATTCTCTCACAACAACTTCAATTGAATATCTAATTCTTATGTTAGCTTGTCCTATAATTTAATGTTATCTTGTACATTCTACATATGTTTAAGGTGTTTGGTTCCTGTTTTTTAGAACAAGATCTGGTAGATCAAGAATATTAAGTGTCCTAGGATGGCATTGAATATATATATCTTAGATTTTCAACTTTTAGATGTCTAGATCTCGTACTAGTTGTTTTCACTTCAAAAATAGGAAAGTAAGAAAAATAGAAATGAAGGTTTATCTTTGTTTCTATTATGTACTCTTCTTTTTCTCCATGTTAACAAATCTGACAGAAAAAATTATAGGACTAAAATTAAAGAAATTAAATTAAATGGTCAAAAAGTTATGAGAATCAGAACGATAAAACTTACATGGGATATGTTTGTTTATTTTTTTATTTTTGGAAAAAAGTGATTTTAATAAAATAATCACTTTTTAATAAAAAATCACTTATTATGATTTTTAATATATTTGGGTACACTTATTTTTTTAAACAAAAAACAGAAACATAAGTAGCTGCGAGTTATTTGTCATATACAGAAGAGAACTAATTTTCTTTTAAAAAGAGTAAAAATGTGTTTATAAAAATATTTTCGAAAATTCCATAGGGTCTTACGGTATTCTTTTCAATCTCTCATTTTTAGTATGCACCTTCGTTCGTCTTTGTTACGGTACAGAGTCTTTTCTTCTATTCTTTCTTTGAGGTGCATTTTGTTTCTTTTCCTCTTTACGGTTTAAGATTTTCTTCAAATTGCTCCACTCTATTCTAAAAGTATTGTTTTAACTATAAACAAACACTAGATTTATGCACGTATAAGAATTGCTAAAAAAAAACTCACATTTTAACAAAGCATATCCAAAATTCATGAAAAATTTCGTGTCTCATTCATGTCACATGATAAATTATCACTTTTTTCATACATGTTTGAGATGTTTTGTTATCTTACATTGCAAAATTGTTCGGAGAAACTTGATTTGTTAGTCATTCTTTTATTTAAATTTGGTGTTCATAATAAATTAATTGTCATTCAATTATGTTCTTTTCAATTATAAATATAAATTTTAATTTTCAGTACATATATACAAGACAATTCTAGACTTTTAAGCAATAATTATTTAAAAATATTAAAGGATATGAAAGATTCTATAGTTTTATTCACTTTTATTATTGGTGAATTCTTTTAAGTTAGTAATATAGCGATTGTGAATGAAATTTTCAAAAATTTTCTTGGAAACATAATTGAGTTACAACTTAACAAATAATTTCAATTTATTATAAACATTATTTATATGTCTAGTCTAATATCTATTATTTCTTATTCTATGTTATAGGTAAAATTAGCTCAGGTTAAGAGACAAGTAGAAGAATTGTTACAAAAACTAATCTTTGTGAGAGAGATTGTATTACCATGGAGGCATCTATTCTTTTATTAAAGAAAAAAGATGGCAATATGGAAATATGCATTAATTGTCCATAACTTCATAAAGTGATTATCAAAAGCAAGTGTTTGTTTCCAAGAATTGACAAACTCATTCATTATTCATCAACTAAGTTGTATCAATATTCTTAAATATGGATCTACAAAGCCCAATATTGTGATTTAGATGTCAGAATCTATCAAACATAATTAAGATAGTTGAAACTCATGTTGTTTTTGTTTATATTCAAATTCTAATATATTTAATCACAAACAAATGATGTTTATATGAAATTAATCTGATTAGAATGTTGTTTTTATGAAGATTGCTCAAAAGGAGTCAATAACAAATGGAAATGAATGAAATTTATGAATTCAACTACAACAAATATCAACAACTATAAACAAACAAAAACAAATCGAGATCTTAAAATCTCTCAATTAAACAACTGGTTATTCAAGTGTGAAGGTTTGATTCTAAGAACATACAATGAAAATCAGAAGATGGAAGGAGTAAAAGGAGAAGAACACATTAATATCACAAGGAAAAAGATAAGTGCAGAAAGAAATCACTCTTGAATTTATAAAACTCAAGATAAGATTTTATAAAAGAGGAACTAACCTCTTGAACTCACAAAGTGGGAGAAATACTTATGATCCCTTTCATTCAATTTCAAGTTATCATACAAATGTGAATTTTAGGCTTTAGAGGCTAGCTTAATAAGATGAAAGTATTAAGACTTGTTTGGTTTGTGCCTTGGTTTTTTATTATTTATTTTTTCTCTCCACACTATTTTTTCAAATTGTTCTTTAATATGAAATCTCCAGTTGGCAACAAAATAATGGGAATATCATGTCTGATAACTTCAAAAGACAAAATAGATTCAAGTTTTATAGTAGAAGAAGGAATGAAAGGTGTGGAATCTCCTTTTAAAACTCTTTCTTTAATAATTTTAGGAGATGACTTGGATTGTAGTTCTTTCTTTCCCTTCTCTTCATCTATGTTTTTATTTTCTTTAGATCTCATGTAAAGACAAATCTTCTTCTTTTATTCCCTAAAATGCTTTGGTTTTCATTTTTAGAAGGAGTAAGCTTTTGGTTTGCATTCTAGTTTTCTTGTCCTCTTTTAATTTTTATTTTGACTTTGTCATCATTAACTTCTCTTGGTGTTACATGCTTCAAAATAATTATCTTTTCCAAGTAATTAAAAGAAAATTTGTTGCTTAGACCCCATGATACACTTTTATATCATATTGTATGATCTTCTCAAGAGTATGTGATTGCTTCCACAAAAACTACATCATATAGACCTCATCTTGATACTTTCCACTGGAAAAAGAGATAATAATTTTTTTATTAACAACAATTTATTCCCCTTGACTCATTCATGGTTTAGTATGAGGTTTAATGTTTAAACAAATTTTTTTTCACTAATCTCTTACTAACCACATTTTGTAAAACTTCCACCATCAAGAATAAAAGTAAATCATTTTTTTCTTAAGAAACAACTGAATGAAAAATATTTTCTTTCCAAAATTCATCAAAATATTTCAAAATTTGTCTAAATATGTTTTTCACAACCAAAAAAATCTCACTTTCTTGGATAACTATACTCATTATCACGAGTGGTAAGTGAAAAAGTAAATGAACTAGAAGAAGAATATTCAATAATCACCTCACCTCCTCTCAAAATCATATTTCTTTTAGTAAGACATTCTCAACTATGAGATTTAGGCTTATAATCATCCCCATTTGTTTTACTTTTGTCATTCCAATAACCTTTGTGAGGAGGTCACTTTGATAAGACTTTCTAATGATAACTCTCATTTGGATTTGCTTTTCTACTTTGGTGGCTTGATGCACCAATTTTTCAAAAAAATGATAATCTTCTAGCTCCACCACATCTTGAATTTCTTTATGGAGACTATTTAAGAATCTATCCATAGTGGCCTTTGTGATTCGTTCTATTTTATCTTTCTATTCAGAATACAATTCAGGATCGTTATCTCCTAAAAAGTTAAGGAATTTTACATAATTTTGGAAATCCTTTCTTGGTACATACTTCCTCCTATCATGACCCTATACATGCCAAGTTGTTATCCATTGAAATCTTCGATATCTTTATATGGAATCCTTCTTCTTCTATGTTGTTTTCCTTCATATCTTTGTCTTCCTTCATATCTTTGTAAAGTAGTTGGTATTTAGAAAAATTTTCATGTAAACTCTTTCACTTTAGAATATTGTTAAGTATGTGTGTTAGAGACAAAGTAAAAGAATTATCTTGACTAGACATTTTTCCTTCACAAAAGGATTAACAAAAACAACAATTAAAGAAAAGGGTCAGATCAAAGTAAAACTTCAATGAAATAATTCTTATAACTCTTAGGCTCTGTTTGTTTTTAACGACGAAAAAATTCAGACAACTGAAACAAAGAGAAAGTCGGAAAAACTATGCAAAAGAAGCGTGGAAAACAATAAAATTTCCCTTTTCAAACTTTCTCTCCTCTCATGCGTAGATTGGAGGGGGAGGTGGTTTTTATTTAATAAAAATATTAATTTTAAACTATTAACTAATTATGATTAAATAAAATACAAAAAATATTTATTGTTTTAATATACAGTAATAAATAATTAAAAAATATATATAATAACTAAATTTATAATAAAATAAAAATATTATTATAATTTATAAAAAATAAATTTAGTTATATATTATAATTAATTATATATAAAATATTTTTATAAACTTTTTTTAAAAATATCAATTATTAAATAAATAAATTATATTTTTTTTAATTTTAAAGATAAATTTATAATTTTATATATTAAAAATTATTAAACTATTTATTATACCTAACACATCATTCACAATCTTTCACAAACTTTTCACTTAAATCTTACTATCTTTCCCTTAATGCAAACAATAAACTTTTCCACACACTTTCATCTCAAATAATCTCAAATCCACTTTATAATCCATACACACCCTTAGTAAGGGTACTTAAGATCTCAAAATGTTACCAAAATCATCTCAACCTCTTGTCAATGCAAGTGGGTTCACTTTTTTCATTCAAAGTTCTCAAGATTAATTTTCAAAGAATCACTAATCTAAGTAATCAATTCGAGTGAAAGACGAAATGATTTACCAAATACACCAAAGTTTAAGGATATTATAGCAAATTTAAGACAAAATTATGAGAGTTTAAGAAAGACAAACTAAAAGTGGTAAAACAAGAATATGTATAACAAAAGAGTAACAAGATTTAAGATAAAATTTGTGATAGAATAATGATGTTTACCATACTATGAAGTGACCAAATAAGAAGTTTATACATTTGGAGATTTATTTCTCAACTACCTCATTACATCATACAAAGAGAGATATGTCTCTGAAAAATATGACATGAGCATTAATCATGATTGAGTTCTGAGTCATCTTTTGACATATCAAACAAATTCCAATTTCCCTTTTCCTTTCCCCTTCTTCCAAGTCAAGTTGTGATTTGGCACCACACATGCAGATATTAGTAAGGATACTTAAGATCTCAAAATGTTACCAAAATCATCTCAACCTCTCGTCAATGCAAGTGGGTTCACTTTTTTCATTCAAAGATCTCAAGATTAATTTTCAAAGAATCATTAATCTAAGTAATCAATTTGAGTGAAAGACGAAATGATTTACCAAATACACCAAAGTTTAAGGATATTATAGCAAATTTAAGACAAAATTATGAGAGTTTAAGAAAGAGAAACTAAAAGTGGTAAAACAGGAATATGTATAACAAAAGAGTAACAAGATTTAAGATAAAAATATGCATAACAAAAGAGTAACAAGATTTAAGATAAAACTATGAAGTAAGACAAAGATAAAAGTACTAAAGAAATGAAGAAGATTACTCAACAAAGTAATGGTGAAGTTTCTTATCAAAATCAATTAAGAAATATAAGATTAAGACAAGTTGCAATGTTGAAATTAATTTGTGGAACCAGTGGTCAAAACAATCACTACTATACGTAAATATAAATGCATGAATTTTTGTCACTTTTGATTGATATAACATTTCTCAAGATTGTTTTGTTTTGGCCATGTGTATTATTTTGATTTTAATGTGACTTGATAAAAAACTTAAGCATAATATCAAGAGTTGATCTACACAAAGTTTAAACACTTAGGTTTTATTTGTTTCCAATGATTTTTTGTAGTCGATGATTGAAAAGCGATGTTCGTGAGTGTTTGTATCAATGAATTGACACTAATATAGGAGTAAGGAAAGAGGGAGGATGAAATGAGCTTCCACGCAGGTAAAGGAAGATTAAAGAAAAAGACATATATAATTGAATTGTTTATTTTATCCTTTATATTCTTTTTAATATATTTTATTTTATTAAAAGTAACTATAATTTTATTTATGTTTATAATTTTTTTCTAGATATTATTTTGTTACTATAATATTAAATCACTAGAAAAAAATTTTCTTAATACATCATAAAAAGAATTTATAAATTAAATTAAGATTTTTTTATTACAAATTAAATTTAATTTCAAGACCAATATTATAATTTTACATTCTCATAAATTTTTTAAAATACAAAAATATTATCTAAATCAAATTAATTATATTTTATTTTTAATTATTTTTAATCTAAAGATAAATTTGTAATTTTATAATTTTATTAATTAAAATATCCTTTATACCTACCACATCATCTAAATTTTTTATAATTTTTTCATTCAATTTCAGTGTAATCTCTCTTTTAGGACAATGTTTGTTTATAACCACGGAATGTTATAAAAAAAATTAAAGTTTGAAAGACGAAATACAAAATCTTGAAAAATAAAATATTAATTAGTTTTCTGAAATTACTATATTATATTATTTATTTAACTACTAACTAAATGTAATATTTATTTTATTATAATAAATTAATCTGATAACATTTTTTATGCTGCATTATTTTTAATTATTATATTCAATACTAATATAAAAACAATAATAAAAAGTATGATCTCCACTTAAAAGTATAATATTTTTATTTTATTTAAAATTTAATTGAAAATATTTTGACATATAGTCAGAATAATAAAATAAATAATAAAAAAATATAATAATTAAAGTTAAATTTAAACACTGTTATTATAATGATTATATGCAAATAAAATTTAAGAGAACATTCTAAACTACAATTATAAATACAAAAAAATATGTTTTTAATAAATTAAAATTTATATAAAATGTCCTATTAACATATGTTTTTTATACAAAGGTATTAATTAAATCATTTTATCAAACACTTATACCTTAATAATATAACTTAATGGTCTTTATTTATTCACTGCCAACTTTCAATTTTTAATTATTTTTTTCTTTTACAAAATAAAGTTTATTTTTCATTTCAAGCATATATAAAACAATATATAAACATATGTAAGTGGTTAACCTAAAACAACAATTTTTATAATACAAAAATAATTTCCTTCATCAAATAATCTTTTAGTTAATTGCTGTCCTGAAGTGTTATTAATGTGTTTTGAAAATAAAATAAAGCCTTACATATATGGTAAGACTTCCTTTTACTCTTGTTGCATGATATTTTATTTTACTACTTACTTAGCTTAATAAAATACATATACTTAATCTGATTAAAACTTTAATTCTTTTAAAAATTAGAATGAGATAAGAGAAAACTTCCTCAACTGTTTCATTTTTATAATACAATAACATAATTTGAATTTAATATATTATATGTATTTTAATGCATTAATATTATTTTAAATTAAATTAAACACAATTATCATCAATGAATAGTTTGTAGGGATTATTTTAAACTCATATTTTTAATATGAAATATCATAAGTATTTAAATTATTTATAATACTTAAATGTTAAAAAATTATTGATTAGTTAATAATCTAAAAAAGATTACTTATAAGTTATTAAGTTATAATGCATAGTTATTAAAATTTTATAACATATTTACTAACTAACAATGTAAAAGTATTTTAATTAATGAATACATGGCTTGTGGAAGTCAAAATAATAGAACCTATATGAGAAGAGATATAATTTTCGTTTTTTTTTTTATAAAACTTAGATTTAGATTATAATTTATAAAAAGATTTTAAAGGAAAAAGAAAAAAAAAAGAAGAAATTTCTGAGTAATACAGCATTCTATATGAAAAGGAGACTTTGTCAATATTAATTGATGCATGCTTCTTCTATGAAATAATTCAGAACTCTATCTTTATTGTTAGGTATGATTCTAATTAAATGCAAGTCTTCTCCTATTTCATTGAAATTTATATGCAATAAATATAATTTTTTTCCTATATTATACACTACAATTTTATGATAAAATAACTTCAATATTTTATTATAGTATATTATCTACTGTGAGAGTATGATAACATATATCTATATATATATATATATATATACAATTATAATACTATTATTATATATGATAAATATGATATAAACTAATATATTAATTTATATAACACATTCCATTACTTAAAATATTGAATTTAAATAACTACTATTAAAATATTTTTAAAGATACATATCTGAATAATAACTGCAAGGTTAAAAATCTTATTTCTTTATAAATTTAAGAAAATATCTCCTTAACTAAAAATACAATTTTATATAATTTCATATATATATATATATATATATGACAAAGTTGAACAACCCTGCGCAAGTGAGGAAAAAGACCAAAGATGTAGCTGCGCGTAATTGGCACGCTCTGTAGTTTGTGAGTGGGGAATTTTTTCCCTCCCGTCATGAGGTCCTCTCTTTCCGCGAAAGAGCACGTGTCAACGCGTCATGCTGATCTGGTTCCATTGTGCCACGTGGCATTTTTCTAGCGGTGGAATGCACAGATCCCATCCCAGCCGTCAGAACCATAATCCAACAACACATATACTACTACTTGAAGGTTCACACTGTCCATTTTCTTTCTCTCTCTTTTCTCACTCTGACCCAAATGGAACTTTAGAGAGAGAAACTAAGGGTTGGTTCGGTTGCCACCACCACACAGGTAATAATCCCCTTTCCAATTTCACTCTCAATTACCTCTCACATTTTTTCTCTCAGGTAAATTATTTTTGTCTTTTTCTGTTCACAATTTTTATTTTCAGAAACTGTTTCTTTGTTCTTGCAGTTGTTGTCAGTCATGCAGGTGTGTAAGTGGAAGCTGAGACTTGGTTTTTATGTTTTCAATTTGTGGTGAAAACTTTTTGTGGGTTCGGTTTTTGTGTATACCTGTGTGGCAATTGTGATTTGCATGATTTTTTGTTCGGAATATTTTCGGGTTGACTTCCGATTTGAGCGTCAATTTGAGTTTTCGCGCATGTGTTTTAGACTTGGGTTTTGGGTTTTGACTTTTCGGCCGCCTTTGGTTTTGGAGGACTTGGATTGTGTCTAGGGTAAATTCTTTGTATGATTGTTATTATTTGAAAATAACTGGAAACATGCAACAATAGAAAGTGGTCAAAGAGTTGTTTCTTTAGTATGTAGAAGTGATTTACTAATTATGTTGTAGAACTCATGTTGTAGAACTCGGGAAGAGATTATGTTTTTGATTTAAGTAATTTTAGTTTTGATAAGTTAGGCTTTAGTATGTAGAAGTGATTTACTAATTATGTTGGAGAAGAGATTATGTAATTTTAGTTTTGATAAGTTAGGCTATTGTGCTGTTAGTAATTATCCTAGGAGCGAAAAGGTGGATGGGAAAGAAATTTGGATTTCCTGATGGTGCCTGAAAAATTATGAATATAGGCTAAGACTAATTAATTCAAACTGTGTTCTTCCTTTAGGCTTGCTTGCTTCTTGGTGAAATGATATTTTGATGAGGGATTTTACTTTTTGGTGCACTCTACCTTCTTTTAGGCTGAAAGTCTTTTATACTTGGGCTTTTTTCTGATTGGCAAGTGCATGCTTCTAAATTCTTATGTAAAATGCTGCTTGCATTTTGTGTAACTGTTTTTTCTATTTTTTTTTATTAAAAATTCTTTATGTATTTTTAGCACTGCCTATTATATAATTGAAAATTTAGATTTTTGTTCTCTTCTTGTGCAACAGCCTCTGCTGCTTTGACTGTCTAGAGGGACCTTGGTTCCCCACAGATGTGCCCAGAGCAAGATTATTGCACCTACTGTAAGCACAAATCAAATGCCATCCCTAAAAATGAAGAGCAAAGTAAGCGTGACCTGTCTAACAGAAACAAAGGATCTTCATGTGTGTCCGAAGTCAAAAATTATCTCCAAAAGTCCATGTTCTAAAATCATGATCTCTACACAAAAGGCTGAAATAGACACTACTTACCTAGATGGTAGGCGGCAGTTTCCAATCTATCTCTGAGACTTCTTTCTTAGTATCTATCTAATTTCCTTTTTATTTTGCTAATCAGTGTCTTTATCAATGATTTGTGCATTTAACTTTGTTGTTCTTTTTCATCTTACCTTTTGCAATTTTTTAACATATATTATGTAATATGCTACTGAATCTTTCATGTGTGGACAACTTGGAACATCACATGAATTTATGATATTGAGATTTTCTTTATTATGAATAGGTGGTGACTTTGCACTCTTCATAATTTATGAACATTAATTTGCTTCTTAATTTAAAACAAAAAGTGATATGTGAAATACATCTCTATATTTCCTTGGGATGTGGATCCTCTCATGTTAACTTTTCAAGTTACTATGTCATGCTAGAAAAGTGAATACATTAAGGTCCTCCTGCACTGGGTGCTACACCCTTACACAGGGTCTCAGAAATAGTCCTGGTTATGTTAATCTCTTATCACATGACATAGTCATGTGGAAAATTCAGGATGAGAAGATCTAAATCCTTGCTGTAAATGAAAGATGAGAAAAAGAAAGACATGACAAAAGCAAAGAGATCCAAAAGTGAATCGTAAGGATAGTCTTTACCTAGACAATATGGATTACCAGTTTTTTCCTTGGTCATGTGAGTTGATGCTTTTGAGCCACATAAATGAGGATGTAAGAAAGAATTGTTCTTTGTGATACTAATACAGATGTATGATCTAAGATTAGTTTTAAAATTTGGTTTCTGATAAGCCCTTTGTGTATTTCTGAACAGTAACCGTTAGGATTCTTCATTGTCATAAATTTGTTCTATTGTAATGTGTTGGAATCTTTGATCATATTGCAGCTTTGTGCTGGCATCATTAATGTACAGCTATTAAATCAAATGTTGGATTATGGAACAGAAAAAATTGTTGTGGTGAGATTCATTTGGTATAACAGAACTAGTTCTTATCTTTTGACTGAGTAGAGTGGGCCAACTATAATTTTATATCCATTTCTTGCTATTGTTGTTTGCATAATCTGTTCCTGTGCTGCAATAATGGGTATTAATCTCTGACTAGATACAATCTTCCTAAATTTATGGGTTTGTGCTTAAATTATTTCAATTCCTCACATTTGATAGTTCTTACTCTTTCCCTGTAGTTTCCTCAAGGACACAGCCCAAAGATGATGCATGTCATCAATCTATTGACAGCAATGAATTTCTGGATAAAGAAAAGTCTGAATCCGAGCACCAATTTTCTGTTTGTTCTTCTGTCCTGGGAAAAATGGTAGAGTTTGATTTATTGGCTTTAGGCAATTATTTGAGAGTTTACTTCTTGTTTAATTTACTAATAGCTTGGTGTTAATCACTACAGTGGTCTAGACAACTGCCACAAATATAATCCTCCATAAATATTGTCCTAAAATTAACTCATCCACAATTTGCTAGGCTGTGTCAAAACTGAACACTTTATTGGTCTTGAGATTTTTCTGAAAAAACTTAAAACTTTAAAAGGACTAACGATGCTGTCTTTCCCTATTTTATATTTGTATGCAACATTTTCATTAATTTAGTGCTGTTTACAGGAAGGATGGATCTTGTGAGTTTGAATGCTCTTTTTACCCCCATCTCTTTCTCTATGATTATTTTATTTTTCCTGAATATATAGACTTGTGTTGCTCTCAAAAGAAAATTATTATACTTATAGCTGTCCAGTACTTGATAAGATGTGATTAAGTTTCTTTATGACTTGCATTTACTAGAATGCTAGAGTATGGAAGACATTGCATTTTAAGGATTTAAAAGAAATTCAACAAAGTAGAAATTATGAATTTCTCCCCCTCCCCTTCTCCACATGCACAAAAACAGTAGAATGAACACAGTTTAATGCATGAACAGGTGGGATCTGATTGTCTTGATCCTATCTTAATTTATTAATGGCACATATTTAAATTAGAAAACTGGTGCAGAACTGTCCAAATTTAAACTAATTATGTAAATGTATACATTTGAACTAGTCTCAAGATGTGTTTAGTTTGCTTGACTATTGATTTTATGATAGATTAATACTTACTGTTGTTTGTCAATGCTTTGTGTATCTTTCTTTTATATTTTAGATTGGTAGACAAATGAGAAACAGGGAGAGGAATAAATTAAAAACATACACTGGTTATTTTAAAGCCTATTTACTTTTGGATCCATTTTGACAAACTTCTCCAGAAATGCTTTTAGAAGAGAAAAATAAGAAGGAAAAAGGAAACGAGTTTTTCTATAAGCTAAAATTAGCATATGCATAGGTTAATTTGCAGAAACTTTCTCATATAGCTTCTATAAATTCTTACTTTTAATTTGTGTGTAAACTAATTTAACTTATGATAAACCTTATTTCATTATTATTATTATTATTATTATTATTATTATTTTACTCTCCTAAAAGTGTTTATAGAGAAATTTTTACAAATAAACCCATCTTGGATTTGTTTTAAACTAGTTTAGACTTAAAAAAATTAATTAAATAAGAATAAGTTTATTGAATTTTTATGAAGTACTAGACATATCTAGGATTTTAGAACTGTTATGTGACTTGTGAAGGTTGGCAAGCTCCCCGTAGTCAACTTAATTTGGTATGTACTGTAACTATACTGGTACATCCGTGCTATATTTTATATATAATTCTCTCCTAGATAAATAAATTATGCCATTTCTTTACTAAAAGGATATTTCTAGAAACTTTGGTTTTGGTTATAGTGAGAGCATGGAGGAACTACTTCTAGAAGCTCTGAGTGTAACTTAGCTTTCCTGATTAAAAGTTATGTTATGGGATATGATATCTGAACACATTGAGAGGAGAATAAAAGATGATTGGTCTGGGATGTGATGCTTCAATTCAATATGGAAGCCAAATATTTTCCTTGTCATTTTAAAAATAATAATAGATTTTTATGCTAAAGTTCATATCTTGTCAACCATTATTCTATAATCCATGAAATTTGAACTTTTTTATAATGCACAACTGACAATTTTTTTTTTTTCTAGGAACCAACCAACCCCTGTACAGCAAGCTTAGAAACAATGTTTTCTCCTGCTTTTGAGCCCATTGAAGTCCATTCACAACATTATACTGAAAAAGATGCAGGTATGAGACACGAGAACAATGAAATATCCTTTTTCGTATACATGACTTTCTTATGTGGTTAAATTTTGATCTTGACCATCCTGTATCATTATATGATCTAAATTTATAGTTCTCACATTTTCAAAATTGGAAATGTACTTGTTATTTATGCTCTTATACATATTTGAATGGGAGGAGGATGCAAGCAGAAAGGGACGATAGCGTATAAGGAGCGAATCTCAACTATACAAGTAAATAGATGGTTAAAAATAAAAACTAATTAAAAAGTGTTAGATATGTTTTGATTCTTGAAAATATCACATACTTTTAGCCCCTTCTAAATTAACTTTTAGTTCCTCCTACACGTAACATATGTGATCTTAGTCCCTCAGAGGATAGTAATAATATGAAAATTCCATCATTTTTGGTAAATAGGGTTGTTTGAAATGCATAAAACTTTTGTAGGGGCTAAAGAAAACATTGCATTGTTTTAAGGGAATGAAACCATATTTAAAACTTAAAACAATCTTCAACACACACATGAATGGGAGTTACTGAAGCAAGAATGATAAACCAGAACAATAAGTATCAATGTTCTTAAAGTGGATTGGTTATTGACCCAGTGAAGACACTGATTCAAGATTCAATGTTTGAACTGGTAATAATAAAATTTATATTTGTGATTATTTATGTAATAAAATAACATAAAACGTTATAAGAAATCAGGATCTTCAATTTTAAGTTAATATAAATGGCTACATTATATTTTTAATAGTTAGGATCAATTACTAGTAAATTATCATTTTCTTTTTTGGCCGCCAAATCTGTAGCTCCATTGAATAACTTACCATTATCTATTATGTTGGTACTATGAACCGTATACTTAAATTTAACCAAGTCTTATTGATTTATTGTCTACCAGTCATTTTGTTATTTAGTTTTAGGGACATGTATAGACAATAATAAATAGGAATGACGTTTTAAAATCTCCCATACAACCTCAACAAACAGTTAGCCATAATGCAAAAGTCTTACCTGGGCGTCCAGTCACAAATTACCATATAATTTAAATTATTAAATCGTTCCGTATGAAAATTTCCCTCTGCTATGCCAGCAATTTCTGTTGCATCCATACACCAACACGATAAATTTGCTATATACAATTATTACAGGGCATTGGAAGGCTTTGAATTCAACATATCAAGATTGTGTTTTTCTCGGGAAAATTGAATATAAGAATTGGGGGTGTTTGTAGGTCATAGGTTTAAATCTTAAAGTAGTCATAGTAACAAAAGAAGACATGCATGACAGTCATAGCATACTGGTAAGGACCTATACGACAGTTAACTTAAATAAGATACATCAAAACACAGACAGAAAGTCTTGAAAAGACATGACTGGCAGCCCAAATACTGGCGCCAGTTAAAGAATGCCCACAAAATCAAAGTCTGTGCATCTGACTAAAACAAAAATTTGAGACCCTAAAAAGAAGTAGTAAAATACCCCTATGATTGAACATGTAATATTTTGGCTTAAAATTTCTACACTGTAAATTAATGAGATTTGCAGTCCAACCCAATTCCCTAGAGGACCAAAATTAGTTAGAGGTGTTTGATTCTCAATTTTTTCTTTTAGATTGAACTACCTGCATAACAATGTATGGCTTTTACTTTCTGATTATTTGATTGTTATTGTTTATATGCTAACTACTTTGGTTCTATTTTAGGGAGCATTGGTAATACAAACATAGAAGGACTGGGAGCTGATGAGGGAAGAAGCATATGTGGTTATGAAACATGTGATGTATCTGACTTTTACATTTCTGACATGATCATTACAAGCTTACCCTTTGGCGGAAATTCCTTTGATGATGATATCAGTGGAACCAACTGTTTATCTGATTATGGTTCTGCTGAGCCTTCCATGTTTACTGCATCTGAACAGTACATGATCCTGCCTGCTCTTGAAGATGATATTAAAGTTGGCTGTACTTCTGATATCATATCATTTGAAGAAACTGTGATGGTTCGAGAAAGTGACAGTTTGTATTCGGCAATGGGTCAGATAAGATCCTGCAATCAGGAGTCAGATGTTAAAAGTGAGTTGGATAAATCAGAGTGCTTTGATCCTCAATCATTTATCAAGAATCTACCAGAACTATCAGAAATAGAAGTGAATGGGCAGCCAACCCTAATTCCTAAGCAATCTCCAAGAAGAAAGTCAGTAACTTTAGTGCTTGATTTAGATGGTAAGAAAATAAGTTAGCATGTCTCCCACATAATACTAATAATCAATTATTATTTAATATAGCATTGACATAAACTGATATCACTTAAATGATGCTTATGAACTATTCACCATTTCTTATTCATTATGATTATAAGTTGCTTTTGATTCATGGCACCCTTTTTTCACTTTTTAATTGTTATTTATACACATTGGCCTTTATCATGAAAATATGCCACTTTACTTTTGATTTAAGAATAAATTTTGGATGATTTATCTTCAGATTTTTTAATGCTTTAGCTCAAAAAAGATATCCATGCAGATATATTTCTGTCCATGACATGGTAAAGCTTATTATTTTCACCTAAATTGTCAAAAATAATAATAATTGTGCCTAAAAAAACGATTTATAAATTTCAGATGCATAAGTAAACATGGTTATATGTTATACATTTATTATATGATCTATGGTTGATAAGGTGTGATGCAAAATACTAACTATTTTACACATTACAATATTTAGGTTAGGTAGGTACTGCTAGTAAAGCCCAAGCCTACTAATACAATTATATAATAAGATTCCTAATTCTAATTAAATAAGGAAATAAATTACGAAATAACATTGGAATCTCTTCTTTAATTGTACAATTAACTGACTATCAAACATATATATATAATTGTAGAGAGATGGAAGAGAGAGAGAGAAAGAGAGAGAGAGATTGAGAGGAAAAGGAGATTCAAGAGATTAAAGACATTAAAATTGATATGATTTTTTAAAATATAATACTAAAGATAAAGTACTAACCTTATTTATAGCACTTCTAGATTATAATCCTAACTAAATAAGGAAACAAATAATTTAAGATACTTTAAGATTATTGCAAGAAATAATGAAGATATTGTTAGATTTTTTTTTATATATTCTTACACTTTCCCTCAAGTCAAGTCTTATTAAGTTGTAAGCTTGTTACGTATAAAACAATTAAATATAGTGTGAGCTTCACCAAACAGGGTTCAAATGATCACCATCTTGGGATTGCTGGGGATACCAATTATACAGCCTCTCAACCAGTGGTGATATTACGGGTGTCTGTCATCAATGGCCTAAAGGTGGGCATCCATGCATTTGGGCATTATTTGACTCACCACTAGCCACAGGTACAGGGGAATGTGGTTTCCAATCATCAGAATCAGCAATAGGCCCAACCAATGAATTATCCAACCGTTAAGGTTCCATGGAGATTAAGTCGGTTTAGGCATTAAGTGGTCAGTGATAGTTTGGGAAACCACAAAATGGTACTCATCCCTATCAGTAAAATCATTGTGCATGGAATTAAAGGTTGCAAGGTCAATAGTGCGAGAGCCATCAATGAGATCAACTGGGTCAACAGATCTCATACCCCAGTGATTTGGCTATAATAGTAATAAGACCACCTAGTACAATTGTCCGATGCTACTGTATATTTTAGTAAGGTGTACATATTAATTGTAGTTCATGGGTTATCAAGGGGGATATAAAATGACACCAAGGAGCTCTGATAAATGTAGATAAAGGAGGAATAATATCTGAAACTGTTAGAGGGTGGGGTAGATTGGGTACAAGGGGGCAGCTTGAGGTTGACGCTGAACATGTTGGCTAGAAGGGTGTTGAGATATGTTCACATGCTATAAACAACAACTTTGTCGGCAGAAATCAGGATGAAGAGATCATGCTTCTTGATGTCTGCAAACTTGAATGAGGATGAAACTAGTGTGATTGTCTTTGTCCTGAAACTTCATAGCCACATAGTATTTGAAGTTTAAAGGAACTTCCTGTACTCTAAAGTGCTATAGGCTTGATTGATTAGTTGAGCTTCATTTTTAACCAACTTTTGAAATTAGCTAGCTTGATTGCACAATATAGCATATTAAAGTTCTTAAGAAGTGGATTTTAAGCCTAATTCAACCTTACAAAATAAACTTAACTTGGAAGTAGAGGTTGCATCCACTTATAAACTATATAATGACCTTTTCACTAGACTCTAAATCATGCCTCTCACGTCAAGGCTGCCTAACTCAAGCCTTGGACTAGATATTTATGGGTGGTTCAATAGTGGTATGATAGTGGGTGACACGACAGGTCTATTAAACCTCACTAGGATAGGTTTTGATACTATCTTAAGGAGTCAGACTTTAAGTCTAACTCAATCTTATAAAACCGGCTTGTAATGTAAGGTTTGCACCCACATATAAACTATGAAATGACTTTATCGCTAGGTGATATGGTATTTCCAACACAAGTGTTCCATGCCTCAATAATGGTTTGCCTATGCAAATATCTCTTGTTAAATTACAACTGAATTTGATTGAGAGAATTCAGTGTCTTCATCGAAAACAAACTTCTGCTTTGTTTGATAGAAATAAGAGAACTAAGTAGGATAGAAATAAGTTGGTAGAGTAGAATTAATGTAGAAATTAAAGGTGTTTTATTAAAGAACAGAGGTGACGGGGGAGATAGAGAGATGAGTAAAAATAGGCGCGAAATAGATAATGTCTCACCTAAAATTATTTCTTCTTTTCTTTTCCACCAAACCTACTATATCATTTTTATCCTCCCATATCCTTCCCTTTCCTCTCAACCAAATAGGGGCATAGTTTGACTGATTTCTTTAAGCATTTCTACTGAATGATATTTCTCTGTTTCATTCAAATAAATCTGATTTGTCATTTTTCTGAATGTTTTGAAATATTAAATGTTGAAAATAGTTTTTACCTAGCCATCTGCCATGTTTTCTTGTATCCAGAAACACTTGTTCATTCTACACTGGAACACTGTGATGATGCGGATTTCACTTTTACTGTTTTCTTCAATATGAAAGAATACACGGTATATGTAAAACAGAGGCCTTATCTCCACGCATTCTTGGAGAGAGTATCAGAGATGTTTGAAGTAGTTATTTTTACTGCCAGCCAGAGCATATATGCAAAGCAACTACTTGATATATTGGATCCTGATGGAAGATTCATCTCACGTCGCATGTATCGAGAATCATGCCTTTTCTCAGATGGAAATTACACAAAAGATCTTACTATATTAGGTGTTGATCTTGCAAAAGTTGCTATAATTGATAATTCACCTCAGGTACAAAATCCGTGCCCACTTTTGTTGGTTCAACTATTGTCTTCAGTTCCCAAGTTTTAAGCAGTTTTCAATATCTGTGAAGTATTCAACTCTGACCACAATGTTATTTTGAGTCTGAGGGTAATTAAAAATATTTCACTTTTCCAATTGTTGTATATATTACAAGATTTTCCATAAGTCATAGGTATGTTGAAAGCTTCACAAGTTATCTTGTGGACTCCTGCAGCAAGCATTAGATGAGCATTAGGCTCTAATATTTGCCGAGACAATAATACAATAGAAGAAATTTGAGATTGCTTACAATGAGTCAATATTAACTTAATAACCTTGTGTTGGGTGTTTGGATGAAAGGTAAAGGAAGGGAAACTTAGTTGGACGTTGTTTGGAAGTTTTTGAGTCGGGAAGGGGAGGACGAAATGTTTCTTCCTTCCCCCTCAAAAGTGGGCTGGGGTCGAGGGCTTTATTTTAAAGAGGGAAATAGTCCTCATTCTCTCCTTCACATCCTTAAATATCCATACAAGAGGAAATAACTCTCTTCCATCCCCTTCTCTCACCTCTCCATCTCTTTCCCTGCTTAAAAACACCTAAAGGCTCCCATTACCCTTGATGGGGGACGAGGAGATATTATTTTCTTTATTGAATATTCTTGGGTGTTTAATCCTTTTATTCTATGTAATGCATTTCAGGTTTTCCGGTTGCAAGTGAATAATGGTATTCCTATAAAGAGCTGGTTTGATGATCCATTAGATTGCGCACTGATGTCACTACTTCCCTTTCTTGAGACTTTGGCTGATGCTGATGATGTTCGTCCTATCATTGCAAAGAGATATGGTAACAAAGAATAAGGTTTCTCATTAGACCAAATTTAGCTGATCTTTCTTCTAGGATTAAGAAAAAAATTGGCCTCTAATTAGATGCTAAAGCCTCCTTTCTATTTGAGTTTGAGATGAATTAACCTATAAAATAAACTATTGGTTATCTTATTGTTGAGTCCAGAATTGGTTCCCCTTTCTTCTCAGTTGACAAATGTGGAGTTCTGTGTTTCTCTCAAAAGGTATTGGTAGCATCCATCTCTGTCTTCACTTCCTCATGTTAGTCCTTGTACAGTAAAAGTTGGAATATTCCGTGAGGGTGTACATGAAATTTATCATATTAAGGAATATAGTTCTGAAAGTTAAATATTTCATTTGTGTTTCATATGAAGGGCCGATCTATTTTCATGTGTGCTGATAGAAATGGAACCTTTTATTAAGTTTTACTTGGTCTGTGTTATTATGTTTTAATCTATTTATTGTCATATACTCCTTTAATATTATGATTCGAGTCTTATGGACGTTGATTGATGCAGTGTGTAATTTGTTGTCTAAAGTGACAAATTTAGTTTGATATATTAAGAAATATTGAAATATTTGTCCGGGAACAGTAAAAATACTAGGAAAAAGTTTGAGAAAGTACAATAAATTGAAAAGGGGTAAATTTTAGAGCTGAATTTATAACAATCAAGTTAACAGTCCTATGGATAAGCTTGAATAGTATTTGTTTATTAATCTTTCAAACAGTAATTATCATCCATTGCCAACAAATTTGAAACATGCAAATATGTGATCATAGATATGAAACATCAACAAGTTCGTGAGAATCGTGATAATACTTGAAGAGTGTAGTTTTGAGGATGATTGCGTATGATGATAATCTTGTTTCATTTATGGTTTCGGTTGCATTTTGAAACTAAGTGCAGTATACGAATGCCAAATTAATCCCATTCATTATCTAAACATTCAGATAAATAAGTATTTAGTCATCCTACTGTTTATGATTAATGAAAAATTATTTCTGCATCCACTTTTCCTTGCTGTTGAGATATTAAGTAGATTACAACGATAGCCCAGGAAATATGATACATATTTGATTTAGGTAGTATTTAGCCCAACTCTTTTATTTTTTGTTCTCCTTAAAAGAAGTTTGGAACATTTTTTCTGAAGAGCTCTCAGTTAGGTGAAGGATTTTTTCAGAACAAGTTGTCATTTACTCTCTCTCTCTCTCTCACTCTATCTCTTCCTCTGCTCTTCTGCCATCACTCTCTTGAGTTCTCGTTTAAGCTTTAAAAAAATTGAAAATTTTCAAACTACTTTATTTTTAAAGCTCTTATTTTTAGCTTTAACTTTAAAGTGGTTCTTAAGAAAAAATATTAAGAAGAAAGTTGGGCCAAACATAGCCTTATTTGACTTTGTTTCAATTTATATCATATTTAATTTGATTTTATGTAAATAAATTGCTTTCTTTTAGGAGATTTCCTGTACATAATGTAATCCGGACCATATCTGTAGAATCAGCTCCAATTTTTCCGTATTTTGTTTTCTCCTTGTATCTATCTATCTATATATATACATATACGCACACAAACACACACACACATATATATAATCATGTATCTGCAGTATAATAAATCAGAAATGTCCATATTCTTTAGTCCTTTCCTCTGGTCTGAAGGCTAGCTTTATACATCTGTGCCAATTTATATCATCTAAATATTCATACATGACCCTAGTTACTGTGCTTAATGTATTCAAAATCAAATCATGGCTTGTGTTTCATTTTATAATACCATCTGGCCGGGTTGTGAAAATAATAAAAAATAGATAAGGATGAGGAATGAGACAATCCTGTCTTTGGGCTTTCACTTAAGGATAGAAGTTGGGACTATAAAGTACATTCTTTAAAAATTTTTATCGAATGGTTCTTTGTTAGGTAGCTACCTTAGCATATGATAGGTTAGTTACTCATTAGTTAATTAGTTTGGTTCAATAGTTTTAATAAATCATGTTGCCTATAAATAAGGAGGGAGGGAGAGACATAGATTATCTTGTTGTCTGGGAGAGGAACTTGGACCCTCTATTGGCATTGAGAAATGAAGACCCTCAGAGTTCTGTAGTATGTGTATTATATTTCATAAATTGGATGCAGTTTTTCCATGTTCTTTCCAGTAAAGATACCTGATTTCTGCCCACTGGTAGAACATTGTATTGGAGCTGGGGGTATGAAGACTTTGAAAATGATTCCAACATTTGATGGAAAAGAGGCCTATTGGTTGCCAATCAATGTGTAGGGCAATATTTTGAGGCCATGGAGCTAGAAAAGGAGTTATCTTTGGCTGCAATGGCAGTGCTGTTCTCAATCAGTAGAATCAAATTAACTAAAAGAAAATTGGTTGACCTTTGTGACAGCAACAGTCAAAAGATTCATACAGAGAGTAATTTGATTAATAGGATCGAGCTTTTGGGATGAGAAGAACCATGGGAGCCAAGAAACGGATTCTAGAATGTGGAGACAAGGGTGAAAAGCAAGAACCTTTATGTTCGAGAATAGACAAACTGTGGTGAATTAGAACCAGCAGTAAAATTAGAGTTCTAAAACCAGAATCAAGGTTGTGGATAGAGCATCAATGGGGAGGAAGCAAAAGAAACAAAGGACAAGAGTGATCATTCAGCAAATCAGTTGATTCAGAATAAGAGAAACCTTAGTATGAGCATGGACGAAGATGTGAGAGATAGTAAAACCCCAAGAGTTCTAGTCAACTTATCATCAGCTGTGTAGGAGCTCTGGCTCTAGTGCGTAAACCACTGCTTCAACCACCAGACTCAAAAGCTTCCATTTAGGAGGATGGGTTGTAATTCTGTCTCATGTGTAGACCAACCCAGATTCCATCATCAGAATTGCACAGGACACTGAATATGACCCTTGTATGGTGACTGAAATAGAGCACAGAGATTGGATTTGTCTTGCATATCCGAAGCATTGATACGTGGGGTATGGTCTATGTTACCTTGGAAATGAAGAAGAGGGTCGAGAAGGATGTGTTTCTACTGGCCCAAACATTAACTCTGTTCATGACGCAACAAGAGTTAAAGGCTTAAGCAATGTCTAGCTCATTGACCAAGCCGTACCACCATAACTGTCATACCAAGATATGTGTATGGTGATCGATGCAATGACAATAGTGGCGTCAAAAGACGGGTGGCTGCTGTCCCACAACCCTATATCAGTAGAACAGACAGGAAGGGAGAAGAAACTAACACCAATTCATTAGCCTAATTAGTCAAGCCCATATATGATATATTTGTTCTGTGTTCCATGCCCTATACAGTGGCATTAGTTTCTTTTTTCTGTGTGTGCAAATGGGGCTTGTAGGCTGAGCTCTTTTCCTGATTTAATGGGTCAGATCCAACAAAAGAAAGTGAAGGGTCGCTATAGTTATCATCTTCTGCCACTTGCCTTGGTACAACTTGGAAAGGAGTCAGAGAATCTGAGTCCTGTGCAGGGCCATTGATACTTAGTTTCCAGCCAATAATATTACAAAAACAGATCATTGGAGAAGAATAGAGGTATTCAACTATTTGTATTTGACCAAGAATGGCTTGATGATATTTTTGGGGCTGCTGCAGGGGTGGGATTTGGCTTGGTTGTCATGCTTAAAATAATTGGAACCCTGATGGAACTTTCATAAGTGATTCATCTTGAAGACAATGTGAGTGCTTTTTATTTTTTGAGGGGGAGTATTGTTAGATGACCCCCATTTGCAATTAGTTACAATAGGTTAGTTATCCACTAGTAAGTTATAATAGTGAGTTAGCTAGATGGTCTGAATAAGGCATGTTGCCTATATATGATGGGACGGGTAGAAGTAGATCATCTTGTTATATATGAGAGGAAATTAGGGCCTTTGTCATTGAGAGGTGCTGACCCTTGAAGTTCGATAGTTTGTGTCTTTGATTCTGTTAATTGGGGAGTGGGGGTGTTCTTCCTTATTCTTTCCATTAAAGATACCAGAACTCAAGACTAAGATCATTCACTAATTAAAAAGTTGACTGTGCAAGAAATGGCTGAATATACATTTTGAGAGTTCAATGCTTGAAATATTTTGGTAATCAAATGGGAGAAAGATAGAGAATTGCTCTTAACCTGATAATCTTAATGCACTCGCAATAAGCTGTGTTAATAAAAATTTATTCATTTGGTTTATGGAAAAATTAATTATCAAGAATGATAGAGGGATGCTTATACTGTCTTTAATTTTAAATGTGCATCACCATTTTAAACAGTATTTTGGCCACTATCAGGTCTGAGTTGGAAGTCATCATCCTTGATAATTTCAATTGAGTTGTCAAGATGTGAGAGGTAACGAACTAGCTTCTCCGCGTTTTCCATTATTTCTTTAAACTTCAAACTAACTTGTTAGAAATTTCCATTCAAGATTATCTTGTACTGTGTTCTGGTTCATCCAATCATTTTATATATCAACTAAAATGTTTTCTAAGCTTCCATGGTCTGTTGTAATGCTTATCTTGACAACTCGGCCATTTCCTTCATATGTATAGACATTTATTGTCAATGAGGAAAACATTTGGCACAGGTGGAAGGACAATAATATAATTTTGTATTACTTTTATCATCCTCTATGATGGTACGCTGGTGATATAAGAAGTGTCATTTATTAGGACTGCCATTGGTGTATGTTAGAAAAGAGACATACGTTAAGATTGAATTACCTGTGTGACAATGAGGGTTTCAATGGTTTACAAATGGATAGGATATCCCTAATGCTTTGTCTGGCAGCTGGAGGATGTTGAATTTGCCTGTAGTTTTGTATCTTCCGCTATAGATTATTAAGGTTAAATGTCTTACGCAGCCGTATATTAGTGTAACCCTCTCCAGAATATCAACTTATAAGTCAACCTTAGTGCAGTGGACTTGTTTGAGGCAATCAAATATAACAACTACAATAGGAGGTGATATATTTTAAAAGGACTAATATATTATTATCATTAAATCGTCAGTATGCTACATGGACAATTCAACTATATGTGAGCGAATGGAAATATTGGAATTTAATTATCTGTATTTGTGTAAATGATATGATATGTATGATTATGTGGTTTATTCTAGTAGAGAGGTGGTTTTATTATTTTTTTAATCTGCTCGACACTCCTTTAGGTTTGAATTATAAGTTCATAGACTTGGCCTGTATTAAATAGCTGACTATCAATGCTTTAAAAATGATTGTTGCTATCTTCATATGCTTTCATGATGTTGCATCCATTGCCTGCAGGTCTGTGAAGAAATTTTTATTAGATTATCCCTCTAATGGCTGTTTGATAGGTATGTAAATTTTGATTACACGAGTCCAGAAGATATATGTTAATTATCTTGGTCATGATATTTTAACCTTTTTTCACCTTCGTCACCTGAAGCAAGGTGGTGTGTAAAGTTGTAAAAATCTAACTTGGAAATTTTAGACATTGTTATTTCCTTTTTCTTTCCCTTGCCATTTTTCATTTTTGTCTTTAAATTTGGCTGTAAACCTATGTAAATTCTAGGTAGAAGGTTGTTGAAGTGTTTTTATTTTAATATTTTCATCTTTAGTTGAATTAGAATATGGTCATTTAATGTGATATTTTGCATACTACGTTAAAATGGTTTTCTTAGTTATTTCATGGGTACCTGATATGGTTTAATTCCAACTTTGGGGACAACTTTCTCTGTTCCAAAAAATTCAGCTAGAACTTCATTTTTATTTCGTAAAGCATATATGGGCGTTTGTTGAATTTTTTGGAATCTACAGTTATTTTTTTGCTATTTAGCATAATATTATGTCCTATTGTTATGTTCTTTGCTTTGAATTCTATGTTTTATAAAAATATTAATAATATTACTCATTACCCGACAGGAAATTGTATTAATGAACTTGACAAGTGTAATTAAATTTGTATTCGTCCCGGTTGGTTGTCATCCTTAAGTAAAACATTGTTGTGTAAAACATTGTTGTATTGCTTTCCTCTTATAGTTACAATGTGTTAATCCAATGTATAGGCTTGTATTAAGTCAACTATCCCAATTCACAACCTCATAAAGTTGAGAAGCCAAACTTTTAATTTCACCAAGTTGACTATAATACTCCAAAGATTGATCAAGTAGATTACTACTTCATTGTCGATCATCCGGAATAAAGATAAAGATAGATAAATAGTAGCTGTTACTTTGAAAACAAACACCATATGTTTCATCATTCCAATTTACACCCTCGTCAAGTTGAGACGTCAAACTTTCAATTTTATCAATTCAAAGAATAAACAAGTACAGCCACATTAATTTGATAGAAGAATTTGCAAGTGTCAAATTTGTTTGCACAACGGGTCACACAAAACCATCATTGATACTATCAAAACCCGTGTTCTCTGCCTTCAATTGCAAAAGTTTTGAATCAAAGTTAAGCTTTTGAGATTGAAAACTAGAACCTTTTTCAAAGTTGTGTAGGAAATATGCTGCAAAGTTACCATTAAGTGGCTTAAAGGTGTTGGGAGAAATTGTGCATGAAATTCGGTTGGCTTATTAGCCTTGAAGCAACACAATCTGGTTGGATCACACATTGCTTGAATTTGAATTCAGCTTCATTTTGTTTTGTCATTTGGACGTTTTAGTTCGGGCAAAAACTTCCTGCACCCTATCAATTTATTTATTTTTTTAAATTTCAAATTTATCTTCGTCTTTTATATTTGAAAAAAAGGAGGTGGAGAGGCAGGTTTTCGGTGGTGATAGATTTGGGGGCGTTGCCGTGTTTGCGGTTGTCATTTACTCTGGTGAGACGGTTGTCATTTTACTCTGGTGAGATATAGTTGAAGTGTTGGTAACATTGTAAAGACAATGTAGATGGTGTAAGTGGTTTAATAATTTTTTGTTTGAATTTTGCAAAAGTGGAGGGTGAGTTTTTAGGAAATTGGGTTTCAAAAATAAGTTAGGAAATTGTGATTCCGTAATAAAAAAATGAGAGGTGTGGAATGAATTACGGAAAAATAAGTTGTTATGAAACTCTGATTCCGTAATAAAAAAATGAGAGGTGTGGAATGAATTAGGGAAAAAGAATTCTGAAATATAAAAGTTAGTATTTCAAAATGACTTTTTGGTAATACAAAATTTGTATTATGGAATTGGCTTTTGGAAAAGCAAAACTTATATTAGAGAAAGGTCATTTCAGAATATAATTTTTGTATTACAAATATTTTTTTTTTTAAATACAACTTTTCTTACCTTTCAAACGTATTTACGGAATTTCTTTTCCATATTTTTTTCGGAATAGATTTTCTGAAATGCTAAAAAGTTTCCATATTTTTTCGGAATAGATTTTCTGGAATGCTAAAATAGACACAAGAGTAACTCTGTCTTTTTAAGTACCATGATGGGTACATGGGTGTAGGAAAAGGTAGTTTTTGCCTTTAGATCGTTGATTACGAGCTTCAAGCTAAATCTCTAATCTAGCTAAGAAATTCATCAATCCTTCATCACCAAGGTTGTTCAAGCATGGATGTTAGGTTGAATATTTGATCTTGAGGATCTCCTTTTGAACTTTGAAAATCTCAGTGTCAACCATCCTTTTTCTAATCTGAAAAAGGTTGAGATCAAATTTTTCATTAACCTTCTTATGTCTTATACTCTTACACCTTTGGATGATGGAGTGCACCTCAATGGGGTCTTGTGGCCAAGTCAATAGTGTAGAATCACCATTGTCATCATAAATAATCAAGAAACCTTTGATTACACAGTTTAGGAAATCTCAACACTGTCTTTGTTGGTCCTTTCTTTCTCCCATGAAAGTTAAATAACATTTTTTTTCCTTTTGTATAAAAGAGTGTCAAAGTGAGCCTACATTGATCACATAGGTTAGTTTTTTAGATCCTGACTAAGTTCATCACGAGTTAGTGGTTGACCGGATTGATTTGTTTAAGCATAGTTTGATCTTTTAAATTATTTAAAGTGGATTAGCTCATTTACCGGTTTATAGGAGGTTTATTTATTTCATTAAACATTAATCGCAATTAAAAATTTATATTACAAAAAATATAAGTAAAATAATATATTAAATTTAAAGAAAAAGTATAGTATAGTAAATAAGTATACAGTGAAAAGTGAAAAAGATAAAGGTTGTTATTTCTGAGTTATATGCGAGTTATTTGTAGGTTATAAGTTAATTTATGTCTAACTTGATATGAATTTATGTTTAACTTGTATTTCATTCATATTCAATATATATATATATATTCAATCTAATTGTAATTGGCTCATGGACTCATGTTTTGACATCTTATTTTGTGATGAATTTTAAGATTAATTTTGAAACCATTGACATTTTAAAGAACACAAATAAAAATTGATCAATAAAGCAAAACATGAAATGATAGGTTAGGAAGAAAGAGCCAGATCAAAATGAAAAAAAAGTTTCAAAAAGAAAAAAAATGGGTAACAAAACAGAAACAATAACATTAAAAACATAGTGGCTGATAATTTTCTAATGATAGAATGTACGACGATTCTACTAGCTCAAAGAATTCACACCTTGTCAAATTGTTTTATACAGTCACTAAATCAAAGATTATAAAACCCTGTATTCTCAAAGAGCGAAATCACAAATTATAATTGATATAATTTTTAAAGTAATTATTTAAAAAATAATAGATAATATATATTGATCACCTTATTGTTCCATAAATATAACTATATAATTTATTGATCCATGAGTATAAAACACGTAACGATTTAATAACTAAAATAAATTATTTTTTATCGATATTTTTACCTTGCAATTAGATAGGAGATTGAAATTTACAACTTTTAATATATGTAAATATATTAAATCGAATGGATATTATTTTCAGTAAAATAAATGTTGAGTATATTACACTAAAAAAATACTTTTAGTATAAAATTCATCAAATTAAAATTAAAATTTACAAATAAAAAAGTGAAGGGTAAAAGATTCTTCTAAAGATTAGTTATATATGAATGTTTATTTTTTTATGTAATAATTATTAAAGATTAAACAGAATTTTTGATGAACTCTGTGAAATTCAAATAAAACTAATGAAATTAAAATTTTTGTATTAAAATTGTTCTGTTCATTTTTTCTTAATTTACTTAAAATCAAATATATCAGTTGAATTAAACTATCTACTCTATTTTAAATTCTTTTATTTTTACAAAATTTATTTGGATAATTTAATTCAAATTTATTAAATTTTAACTTTTTATTAGGATAAAGTATTTCAATTATTATTAAATAAAAAAATTAAATATTAAATAATTATTACTAATTTTGAAAATATAATTGATGATTTTTTTTATTAATTGTAGTTGACGTTATTTTTTAGACAAAATTTTTTAAGGCTTTTTTAACTGATAATTTTCCAGATTAAAGTTAATTGAGATTATTTTGAGTTGAAATTGAGATTTTTTTTTTCAACTTTTCAATAGGAAAGTTGTTCTAGTTCACATCGGCAAGAAACAATCTAGTCAATGTACGTATGTTAATTTTTTCAATTTACATTAGAAAAATTAATAAAGATATCGAGGATAAAAAAAATATAATAAAAGAGCACAACAAATGCCAATGGAAAATATCTGGTTTACAAAGGAATTCCACAATATTAGTTAAAAAAGTTTTAATTAATATTAAACAAGAAATAATAATAATAATCAATAACAACAATAATAAAATAATAAAATAATTTTAATAGAAAAAATGATTCTTATCAATATTAATAAAAAATGTTCTAGTTTATATTAAGTCAAAAATAGTAATCCTATCTCAACAATGTTGTCGAGTTTCAATTAAAAAAATATAAGAACACAAGATAAAAATTTGATAATATTAAAAATTTCAAATTTCGTACTTAAGAAATTTAATTATTCTCGTAAAGTTATAAATTTCCAATGCTTTATAAAGTTACTTATTCATACAACACACTCTTATATAATATATTAAATTCTATATAAATTAAATTATTTTCCTGAAATTTCTTATTCAAAGGACTTTGGGAATATATCTGGTGTGAAAAAAAAAATATTCATCATCTATTCTATTACATCTCAAATTTGAAATAAAGATATACTATCCTGAGGAAATATTTTTCAGTGGTACGTATCTCAATAAGCCATTGCAGAAAATTTATTTCCGATGATTCCGCCCGAAAACAGAAAATACATTTTTTTTTAATAATGCAATAACATCTTACATTAATTTGTCAAAAAAAAAAAAAAAATCTTACACTAATAAGTTTATTTCAACTAGTTATTCATCCTAAAAATAACACATATCCAATGCCTAGGACTCTCTAGAATATTTTTTCACGATTTGAAAATAAAAAGGACAAAAACAAAAATCACTTATATGTCTTATATAATTATATAAAAATATATAGGAAAATGGTAGTGCTCCTATATATATATTCACCTTATAAAACAATACTAAATCATCATTAAATCGAAAATAGGCCAGCCCAATATTAAACAAAGATGGGCTGATTCTTCCTCCACCTCCATCGTGACTTCCTGCACCTCCATAATTTTAATATATTTTCATTTTAGTCTTGAAAAAAAGACGAAAATAGCTTTTATTCATGATAATTGTCATTTATTATTTTTTCACTTTGCGGGTTGCACAAACCGCAATACAATTAAAAACTAAATACATTGTGGATTGTACAACCCGTAATATAAAACTTTTTTTAAATACATTACGGGTTATACAAACCGCAATACAAAATATTTTTTAAATACATGTATAACCCGCAATATGAAAGGTGCAAAACATGAAATTGCGGGTTGTACAATCCGTAATGTATTTATTTTTTAATTGTATTGCTGTTTGTATAACTCATAAAGTGAAAAAAAAATCCCAATTATCATAGTAAAGATTATTTTTGTCTTTTTCCAAGATTAAAAATAGAAATATATTAAAATTATGGAGGTGCGTGAAGTCAATATGGAGGTGTAGAAAGAATCACTCACAAAGATGAGGTCATGGCCCAAAAGAGAAACCAAAGAACCGGGTCGGGTTTAGGGCCCAGGTCTGCAAAAACCCTAGCCCATCATGATCTTAATGTTATATATAAACGCTGAGAAGCAAGCTTCTCTGGTAGTGAAACTCTAATTGAGGTTAGTGAAAATGGCGGTACCCTTGCTCTCGAAGAAGGTCGTGAAGAAGCGCGTGAAGAAGTTCAAGCGCCCCCAAAGCGATCGCAAGATCTCCGTCAAGGTTAGTCAGTGGGGCCTTTCCTCGTTATGTTCTTTTTTTGATATGTGAATTGTCTTATTTTTGCCTCTTCTTTTGATTTTGAACTGTGTGGGTGAAGTTCATTACAGTTATGACTTTTAGTTTTTGTTAGGGTTGAAATGATGATGACTATTGTCGCCCCAGTCTTAATTTGCACCACACGGTGTAAGATGGTGAATGACATTCTTATCTGATCCACTGTTTTCAATTTTAGGTTATTTGTTTTAGGTTTAGGTTTTTCCTGTTTTCGAAGCTTGCGAATATCTTAGCTTACATTTGATGGGGATTTTAGTATGTTTTGCTGCCTAGTCTTGCCTGTGTATGTGGATGAAGGAATGGTTTTGTTTTTTCTGAAACACTGTCTCTGTGCCATTGTCTATTATTTAAGTTTAATTAGTATATTTTTAAATGCAATGAGATATGATGATATTTATCCATCAGTTCTGCAATATGAATGATGATCCTTAATCATGCACTACCATCTGATCTCTTGCATGTTTTGTTTATTATATCTCGAATGTTATTTTTCATATTTCATTTTAAGGATGGTTTTATGCTTTTCATGCCACAGTTACTTAATCCTGTTTTTTCCCTAAATGGCTGTTGCCTTTCTGTGCTAGGGCCTAATATTGTTCTGCAATCTGTGATGAATTTTTTTGATACTCTGATTGATCAGTGATTATTATACTTAAATCACCATCTTTCGGCTGAGATTGCAGAATGATATCACTATTTGTTTTTGTGTTCCCCTTGCCTTCTTTATTCGAGAATTTACTATTTTGTTAGAAAACTATGGAGCTTGTATAAATTCATTCATGGGCATAGCTAGCTCTCACTGAGTATGAGCCTTCACTTGCTATTTCCTTGTAAATTTTTTTAAATAATGTTAGTTAGGTTTGAGTGGAATTTTCTTTATACATTAATGCAGAATTATTCTTTTCCTGTTTTTCTTTTTCTTGTGCTAGAATGCTCGTGGAATTGTTGTGTAGGTTTAGGTAATCTTGTTGATACAGATCTTAAAAGATTTGAAACTGGTTGACTGTGTTCTAAAGCGAGTAACCATGTTCTACAATTTTTGTTTTTAACAGCCAAGCTGGCGCAGACCCAAGGGTATTGACTCTCGCGTAAGGAGGAAGTTCAAAGGATGCACTTTGATGCCCAACATTGGTTATGGTTCAGACAAGAAAACTCGCCATTATCTTCCAAATGGTTTCAAGAAATTTGTTGTGCACAATGTGAAAGACCTTGAGCTTCTCATGATGCATAACAGGTGACGAATTTAATTTTACTTCTTTTCATTGGATGAATGCTTTTCTTAAGGTGCACAATGTACACATCGGCTGAATGTTCTGGTTTTTATGTTAACGTTAATTCAGGACATACTGTGCTGAGATTGCTCACAATGTGTCCACAAGGAAGAGGAAGGACATTGTTGAGAGGGCTGCTCAGCTTGATGTAGTTGTGACAAACAAAACAGCCAGACTACGCAGCCAGGAAGATGAATAGATCCCATTGTCTGGGAGACGATTTTATGTTTTGTAGTGAGCTTCGGTTGACACCCTCGGTAGATTTTGATTGCTTTTTGCCATTTTCATTGTCAAAACCATTTTGCAATGTCATACGTTTATTATGCTGCGTAATGTTTACTGTTACAAATTATTTTTCCCCAATTTAGTTAATATTCGGTTCTAGTTAAAATCAATTGTTTCGTCGGAGCGCACAAAGCTAAACTGATATCAAAAGTATATGACATATAACTCGATATGATGATAGGATTTTGAATGAATTGTTTTTGCTAACCATGAATATCAAAACTTGGGAGTTTATTTTTGTAAACCTTGAGTTTATCTTCTGTTTGATATTCATTGCTTTTGTGTCGTTTTATTAAAGATGTGGTGATTAAAGAGTGACTTGTATTTATATACATACGTTTTGGTTTGGTTCTAATTTAATATAAAATCGTTGCGAGGTTATGACTATCTGGGTTATGACTATCTGGATTAACTGGTACAAAATCGAAAAATTAATCCCTTTCCAGTTGTCCAAAATTTAATGCTAAGTAAATCAAAATTCTAATCAATTTTTTGACAGTGATGAAGTAAAACGAAACACGGAACTTAGTTCTTCAGAGATCGATATTTTTTTTTTCTAAACAGCGGCAGCCGAGAAAAAGAATTCCCCCATAGTTTGTTTGCAAATTTTAATAAATATGACTGAATGGTATGCCAATTTGTTTAAATTTAATTAAATTTCTTTCAAATAAACAATTTTAAAAATAATCGCATACTGAAGAAGCACCAAAGATTTATTAATTAAAATAGAGTATTTATTTATAAAATAAACAGATTATACAAACACAAACTTTTTTAAAAATATTTATTTTATTAAATAAACACTTATTTAAAGAAAATGAAAGATAGTAAATCCTACACACAAATTAATCTTATAAACCTTTAAAAAATGTACAATCTCATGAATCCTTTTACTAATGTATTTACATGAATGTAACATAATATGTGATAAAGGAAAATATGTGAATGGATCTTATTCATGTAAATGTTTTTGAAGAGGATAGGGACCAATGATTGCAATAATTTGCAAGAGAGAAGAGTCCTGGAAAGGCAAGGAATATGACTTGCCTAGGAAAAGGAACAACTAGGCCCTTCAACAAGGTACCAATACTAAATATAAACTAAAAAATGAAGCAAGTAAGAATCAGGATAAGGCATCTTTACAACCAGCATAGCCCTTTTGAAGTAGCAGCCTTAGCAAGTAAAGAACCAAACCTTTCATCTACTTCTCCCATATATAAGACCTCCCTCACTTGCACATAACACATATGTCCTCAATTTCAGGCTTTTAGAACCTTTTAGCCTTTCTGTTTGTTCCTTCCAAGCAGCTTTTTTACCAACGTTACTACTTAGATGGCTAACGATCAAATGAAGCCCATTGCCACCCTTCTTTTGGGGCTCAACTTCTGCATGTATGTCATAGTTTTAGGCATTGGTGGATGGGCCATGAACAGAGCCATTGATCATGGTTTTGTAATAGGTAAAGTATCCAATCTTTCCTTAGTAGAAGCCCCTACATTCTTTGTAATCTTTGCATTGAATAAATAACTTCTATCTTATGTAAAAACAGCATCGAATCATAAATTGCCATGTATGGTTTTTGATAATATTTTCTTTATAGCTCGTATCTGTCATGGTTTCTGAATAGTTGACAGTATAAACTTTTCACACTGATAATACATGATGTCGTTACTTTCATAAAGAATTTGTCTTATACAAGTATTTAAAAGCAGGAAATGCACAGTAATAACTAGTATTTCTGTAGTAGTGTATATGAATTAAAGAAAATCATTTTTATGAATGCTTCTTACGCATGCAGGTCCAGGATTTGATCTGCCTGCTCATTTTTCACCCATATACTTCCCAATGGGAAATGCTGCGACTGGATTCTTTGTGACATTTGCTTTGATTGCTGGAGTTGCTGGTGTTGGATCATTAATTTCAGGAGTCAATCATGTTCGTTCTTGGAATTCTGAGAGCTTACCATCTGCAGCTTCAGTGGCTTCCATTGCATGGGCTCTTACTGTTCTTGCCATGGGGTAATCTCTTTCTCCAACTTCACAAACTAACCAAAAATAAGACCATTTGCTAAGAATACCATCAAAATAATTTTGCCTTGCATTGATAAGATAACTTTGTTCTGTATCATAGTTACTGATAACATATAATTTTGCAGTTTTGCCTGCAAAGAGATTCAGCTTAACGTCAGAAATTCCCGCCTGGTAAGATTAACAAAATTCCATTATTTACTGTCATTTTGTTATGCTTGATTTCAGATTTTAAATTTCATCATCTGCCAAAAAGTAACTGAGTAATAAAATATTATATGGCTAATTAATCTCTTTGGTCAATTATTCTAATTGTGTTAACTATTTTATATTCTTATGTCAGTATTTTCATATATATGTGAGCTTTTAATGAAGTACAATTAGAGAATAACTTCATTCACTAAAAGCCTTGAAATGTCAAACTTTTGCAGAAAACAATGGAGGCTTTTATGATTATCCTTTCTGCTACACAACTTTTCTATATAGCTGCTATACATGGAGCTGCTGCAATCAGGAGATAAATTTGACAGTATTGATGTGAAGTTGTGATTCTCACTATTTATTTATTTATTTTTCTCCCTTCTTCATTTTCTTAATTTACTCTGATTTATTCTTTTTTTTTTCAACATTGTTTGTTACAAGCTGGTGCCATTTGTTAATTACCTGAATGGATTTGTATTGAGTAAGAAGAATAAGTTGTGTATAAAAGTATTAACAAGAACATTGTCTATACCATTTTTTATTTGCTTTCTATTTTTCTTGAATGTTTACGTTATATCGATCACAAAGAGTGACAAATTGACAATGATAAAAAGCTAAATTTTAGAGTACTTATTGAAAGCATTATCCAAACAAAATTGATGTTGTGATTGCTACAAACAAATTTCAACAAAAGATCACCAAGAACCTAGTTCTGTACCTTTCATATATAGCTTTCACCAACCTTAGTCTAATTCCTCTCCAAGAAACTGATGAAGAACTAAACTAAACCTTCAAGAACCATATAGTCTACACATCTCTCCCTAACCCTCAATACTTCACTTGAGACCTAAAACTCCAAAAACAACCAATATCAAGGTTTCACATAAACAAATGATGAACCAACAAGGGTTAAAACTCTTCATCAACCAAAAATGTCTTTACCCTATGCATTTTCTTCGTCTTCTCGCACCCCAATAGCTATGATGAATTACACGTTTCAAAATATGTCAAATACCTTTCGAATTACACGTTCTAAATAGATTACAGAATTGTTTGTTTGATAATATATTATGAATTTATTGATTTCAGAAGATTATATTTATTGTTTTAATAGTAATTTGCCTATTATTAATCCTATAGAACTTTTTAAAACTATATTTTCGATTAGATAATTTAAAACTATATTTTAAATTTCAGATTATAAACTTCACAATCTAAAATATATTTTGTATACCGCTAAATTATAGAATCATAACTATATTTTAGATTACATGTAGAATACAATTTTAAATTGATTATTATGATAATAAGAATATAGTTTCAAATTGATTATTGAGCAAAAATATAATTCCAAATTGATTATTAAGTATTAGGGGCACGGGGTTTTATAATTACCTTATAATTCAATTTATAAGGAAATTTGACCACATTTCCTTCTAATTCGATTTATAATTAGACTTAATTGGAAGGAAAATTGACCGAATTATGAATATTCCATCTAAATGAATTTAGATGACCAAAATCGATATACTTGACACATTATGAATTAATTTGGATAGGTGTTATAGGACTAGAATACAATAAAATTTTAAAAAAGGTATTGATTTTGATAGGATGATAAAATTAAACAGCTTGCATAAGATGATCTGATCAACATTAAATCTTCATATAGAAGTTTGAAGGTTACATGGTAGAAAAGAGAACAATAATATAATAGCAGACTTACAAAAATGTAGTTTGAAAAGTTTCAAGAACTTGTGTAGATTAAGCTGGAATTGTTGCTAACACAATTACTTACTACAACAAACTTTTGATGATAAACCTCATGAATTATGTAGTTGGGTCTCTGCCCATTATTCTTTGGAAAATCTTAACAACACATCTACATTAAAATATCACAAAATTTTCTCAAGGAAGTCCTAAGTTTTCACAAGTCTGATTCATCAGATGAGATCCCCGTGCTTGTATTTCTGCAAGAGAAGCAATTGGCCAATGTTGTCAACAAAAGCTGTGTATGATTTCAAAATATATGCTCATAAAAGTCCTCCAAAACAGAATTGTTGAAAGAATTCTTTAAACAGAATATGCAAACAATTCTTCTAAGTGAAAACTACAGAATCTGCAGTCTCAGTTCTTTAAATTTACTCTACCAAGATGAATGGAAAATAAGTAACAGAAGGTTAAATAATAAATCAATAAATAATCTTTTTTCCCAAATTCACGTACTCAATCATGCTATAAATGCAAGTAAGGACCGAATTAGCACAAAAAATTGTTGGATAAATTCCATAAATAATTTTTATGAATAAATTGCTTCTTTTATCAGAACATGTGAACAAACCACTGGCCTCATGTCTTGTAATAAAATTTTATTACAAGACTGTGTTGAGTCTTGAGCAGATAGCTAGAGCCTTGAAATAACTTCAATTTAGGCCAATAATGTTGTCACACTTCAAGCACAATTGGCCTTTCTGTGAGATATTAAATTACAAAATCTATTCTAGAGCTTACATATAACAACTTATAATTTCAGGGCAAGTAAATATTTAAACAGCTATTTCCTCTTCTTTAGCCCCAAAACATCAATGTTATTGACAGCAAAACTTGTGACTGTGTGAACAAATTTGTGGGTCTCAAATGCACTCTCTATTTCCAAACCAAAAGCCACAAATTAAATGAAATCATGAAATTTTAAATCATCCATACTTGCTTCCTGAATACATTATGATTCACTCTACTTTTCTTATACTGATTTTCAGTGGGCACAACTATCTCATCTTCTAATCTTGTCGTTGCATCCCAGTAATGGATAAAACACAACCAAAAAAACAAGAATACAAGTCATGAATGAAAATAACAGAAAATATAAAATGCCAGAAAAGAAGGCCATAATGAACTGAGCAATAATTGGAGAATACAACACAACCAACGACCTAATTATTGAAAACATAAAAATAGAAAATGGAAGAAAATCGGACCAGTTAAGAACAATGTAACAGGGCAAGCAACTTAAACAATTGCGAACAAGTACAAGGAAACACACACATATATGACGAGAAAATCTTAATCAAGCTTCAAAAATATAATTTTCCAAGACAAAATAGTTCCCAACCTCAACTTATCTGTTGGAGCCAGACAGAACATCAAACAGTCCACAGCAACTCAACCAGGAAGTCTTTTGCATCACAGGTGGGGTTGATGATACAAGAGGCTGCATATTGATTGATTCAGCAAACAAAAAAAATATTCTCACTACCAAAAGTGTCTAATTAAACTGATACACACACTTAAATATATCATACAAGCATGAGAAAGATGTAAGAACCTGATTTTCAGAGCTTTCTGGAGCATCAGAATCTTTAACATATTCTGCACCAAGAGTAGATTCAGGGATAGGACTATGATACACTGATGCTGATACTTCATTGTCAAATTCCCTTGACTCAGGTTCCTCCAAACTTAGTGTTCTGACATTCTGATCAGTGACTGAATGCTCTTCATCCTCAGTTTTCTTCACAGCAAGATCGGTTGCCTCTACTTGAGATCCAGTTGTTTTCTCCAATAAAGCATTATCATTATGAATGGTTTGCCCCTCTGGTTTAACTGGTTCATTAGAAGGTTCTGCAACCAAATAAGCAGTCTCCTCAACCAGTACGTTATGAGTAACTGGCGTCAATTTTTCATGCATAAAATCTGTCGATTTAACCAACTCATCGAATGCAACTTTCTCATTTATCGAATCATGGGACTCATCCTTTGAGCTTTTCACACTTCCGGTTTCATCACTTGAACTATCAGATTTTCCATTCACATGATGGGATTCCTTGGCAGACTCCACATGGCCAGCACTCACATCTCTGCTCTCAGAACTCTCCTCGGGTTTCACATCCCACTCTATCAGAACAACACCTTCTTTTCCTCCCTCAGTTTCACCGATCTTAGCTTCCAAATCCTTGGAAGCAGCAGCATCAGGTGGGTGAGCAGCTGAACGATCCCTCTCCTCCTCCTCTTCATTGAAAGTAAGATCATGGTCTCCATGTGAAGGTGAACCCTCACCACCATCACTTCCTTTCTCATCCTGTGACTTCACCTCATCAATTCCTAACATTTGCCATTCAATCAATCAGTTTCTCTAACATTATCAATCAAACAACCCCAATTACCCCTAAAACACTATCAATCATTAAATCCTTCAGCTACACAGCAAAATCTAATCTTCAACAAAAAGAAGACAAATTAAAGATACCCATCTGCCCAAAATTACCAAAGAACACCCAAAAAATAAAAAATTGAAAAGGGTAAGCTTTGCATGCATAAAGTTGAGCAGTGTACAGTGAAAGACAGTACCTTGAAGGTTGGTAGTTGAAGGGTTGGTGTTAATTTCCGTTTCCTTTTCCTTCTTTTTCTTGGCAGCTTTCCTCTTCTTAGCACCTGATGGCATGATTGAGGGTAGAGACTCAAATAGGGGCAGCCTCAAATAGTGGGACTCTGTCCCCTCACTCTCACACACACTCTCTCTCTCTCTTACTTTTTTAGAGTGAGCATACAGAGATATAGAGGAGCTGTTGTAGAGACAAGTTGCACAAAAGAAGTAGGTAGGTTGTGGAAGGGGAAGAGGGAGAGAGATCTTGTTTTTTTTTTTCTCTTTTTTAAATTAAAAAAAAATGAGATCTTGTGTTGGAAAATTGGTAATAGGAAAATGATGGTGTCTGAGAAGGGATATATCCTTCACTGCATGCTGACACTTGGATTCTGTGACTCACAAGCAAATGCAGATTCTATTATTTTCATTCAGATAAGGAAAATGTAGATTTTCAAATGATTATTAGGATAATCATTTGAAAGAATGTATAAAACTTAAACCCTTAATTGTTAAATTTTTAATTTTGAATTATGAATCAGTTTATTTAAAAAAAATAATAATAAACTGTGTTTTTCAAATTAAACGGATATAGTTCGATTATCTATTTTTATTAATATTCTTTTATATTTAAATAGTTGGCGATTGGTGAAGAATTTGATATGAAATAATTTTGAAATCTTAGAAGTAACTATTTAAAAAATAAATAAATAGAACTTCAAGAGAGAAAAATACGAGAGTTCCAATTTTAGGTAGAATTTGACTAGATTCAAACACAATTTCGTTGATACGATTTGTGAAGAATTTAAATAGAAAAATGAAATTTAAAAAACTTAAGTAAAAATGTATTAAAATGCAATATTTATTTGATTTTAAAATATTAAATTTAATAAATAAAAGTCAAAGTTACATTGTTAGATATAATTTAAATTATCAAAATTGAAGTGAATTCAAGTTATCATTAAAGTTAAGTAAAATAAATAAATAAAAATAAATGACTGATTTATTCCTGTGCGAGACGTTCTCAATTTAATTATTTAAAGAATGAAATGTAATTTACTTTTTAAATATCTAAAATTTAAATTAATTCTTTCTTAATTTACAGTTAATTGGTTTTTAAAAGTATTTTTTATGATAAAACAGTTCTATTAAACTTGAAAATTAAATACAATTACATGGTTTCTTTTCACATATTTAGGAACTAAAATAATTTTTCAAAGACTAAATTATGTGTCTTATATATTCAGTGATTGTATATTCAGTGACTAAATTTGTCATTTACAGTAGAAAATACTAGTTTATCATATATGATGAATTGAGTTTTAATTTTTTATTAAAAATGTATGATTGTGAAGGAAAAAATTGCAGAGAGGTTAAGTTTTATTAAGTATTATTAATAAGAATTTAGATTTAATTAAGAAGGAAAGACCTTATGTTCTTTGAAGAGGCAAGTGGCGGCAGTCACGGGACCGACATATAAATAAGGGTCGGTACCTATGTATACTCATTTTTTGTAATTAAAACTAAATATATTAAATTTTCAATATCTATTTATATATTAACTTAAATCTATATATTAATATGAAAATTTTATTTCATAATAATATTTATTATTTATAGATAAATTACCTCCTCTGTGACTGGTTTTTGAAAGGTTGAGAATGAGATTGTGGGCAAGATTCAAAATTTGGAATCTATTTGGGAATGAATGGGTAGTGGGATGTGAAAAATGGACCAGACATTATTTTCATTTTGTGTTTATAAACTTTTTTAAATAAAAAGAATTTGTGAGAATGTGTGATTTAAGGAGATTGAGAGGTCTGCAATCTGCCAACTCAGTTGATGTATGATTCATGAGATACTGACATGTAACTCCTTGTTTTCATTTCTACAAAAGTGGACAGATATATTTTATTTTTTATAATTAATTCCTTTGTTTTTTATAACAATTTTACTTCTGTCATGTTCGTAAGTAGATAAGTATTTCTTAGTTAAAAAGTAAAAAAAGGTGAAAAATGTTTAAAGAAGAAAAAAGACAGATACATAAATGAAAAGCAAAATCATTTGAATAAAAAAAAAAATAGAACTGTTGAGATAAAAAATTGACGATAAAGGTGGGAGAGATTTAATTAAAATAATAAAATAATGACTTAATTAAATTTTTAATTATTTTATAAATTTTGAATTAAGTTTTTAAAAATTATTTATTGAATATTTAAAATATTATTTGTTAGATACTTTAATATTTTATTTTGTGGTTAATCAAATCATATGACATTTATCTTTAATTTTTTTGTCTTCAACTCGTTGATAAGTTTATATTTATTTTCTTTAACTTTCTTCAACTCGCTTATCTCTTATTTGGTCTTCAACTCGTTGATAAGTTTTTATATTTATTTTCTTTAACTTTCTTCAACTCGCTTATCCTTTCTTTAAGAGCGAGTTAGAGGTGATTGAAAAAATAAATAAAATTGAGTGAATTAATCATAAGACAAAGAAGTGACCATCATGTCATTTTATTGACAAAAGAAAAAAAACAAGACATTTAAACAAAAAAAAAACTAAATATTTAATAAAACAATCTTTTTAATAAAAATTCAATTGAATTTTTTTTATAAATTATATAAATTTAAAATAATATATATATATATATATAATTAATAAAATAATCCAAATGTCTTTAAGAAGATTGTATAAAAGTATTTAAAAAAGTTGTTAATTGACAAATTACTTTCTCCTTTATTTCATTTTATTTCATCTTCAATTTGAGAGTTGACTTAAATAAAATTTAGATTTTTTTAATACTATTTTTGATTTCAATGTAAATGGTCAAAGATCAATTTTGTTCTTCAGATTTATTTGGTTTAATACGGTCTTAATTTTGTTTAAAATGACTTAACCTGGTTTCTTTTATTATATTCTTTAACATTGTTAGGTGGGTGATAACTTTGGAGACAAAGTGACAGATAATTTCATTTGAAATACTTGTAACAACAAAGAATGCAATATAATAAGAGAAAGATGAAAAAAAAGACACAATTTTATACTGATTTGATTCTTCCCAAATCTACGTCTAGTAAATTCAAACAACTTTAGCTAAATCTTCCACTAATAATCTTGAATTACCCACTTGAACAAGAAATATAAACCACTCTTTAAAGCATCACTTGAAAATATTTACAAAAGTAATGAAAATATTTAATTGCCTATAGCAAATACACCAAACACCCATGCAAAGTGCCCAAAAAATAACAGTTTTTTTTTTTCAAAAGTATATGGGATGATATGAATGAATGAGAGAAAGTTTATTTTTTAAAGAAGTTTTAAGGTAATTTTAAGGTAATGGATTTGAAACACTAAACACTGCACTAATCATCAACATTATCATAACAACATTATCAAGAGTGACATTTATCTGATATGACTAGTAAAACCTCTTCTTAGAAACAAACATATATGTAATAAAGGAGAATGTATTGAACATAATTAATTACATTTATGTATTAATTTATTATTTGTACGAGTTGATAAATTATGAAAAATGATTATGATTTTATATAATTGATTATAGTTAAACCTATTATAGATAAAGAGGTTAAGTTGTACAAAAACACAAGAAAAAAAATCAAATATCATCAATGTAACCTAATAAATGAATGAGTCATTCAAAATAACTAATTGATATTGCACAACATATCTAATAATGATTTATCCAAATATTACCTAAAGATATTTGCAACATATTGAATGATACCAAGCAAAATATGTTTATCATATGTTTACAAAACATACCTGCAAAACAAATTAAAGAGAATTTTGGGTTCCCAATCTTTTATTGAAACCTTTTGTAGTTAACACTCACGTGGTTTTTTTTGGAATCGAAACATACTTCCCATTAGGAACACCATGCTATGTTTGATGTATGACCCTTTTTCAAACAACATAAACAAATAGTAATTGGTGATGTAGATGGCATTTTGAAATTGAAGAAATTTTTGAAAGTTTTTTTGTGTTTCTTTTTGATGTGTAAAACTAATTCCAGCTTTGTCTATAACATACTTTTGTGAACTTAGAAGTGTATCTAGATTTGATCTTTTTAATGTGAGTTTTACAAGATTTTTCAAAAGGTATTTGTCAAAACAAAAGTTTAGCACTTTACAATTTTGATTAAATGCCTAAACTAACAAGGTATGAAGTTCCATGTGATACTGCATCTGATACGATGAAGACTAGACCGTACAAGTACATTGTTTGATATATGATAAGAGCAAAAAACAAACTATTAAATGTGTCTGATAAGATAGGTAAAGATCAAATGATAAGTACACGTAAAAACTATAAGCTGAATTAAACTCAAGAATGTTCCTGAAGCTTAAAGTTTGTCACTCAGAAAATGACTTCAACATTTGTCACCAATAGGCACCATGTCAAAAAAAATATTGTTCAAATATCTCTTGGGTTTTTATTGAAAGCTACAACATTTGTCAACTCTCTCGAAATGAGTTATTTCAAATTTTGTCCTAACTATTTGTCTCGTATGGTATGCAGTGTTATCATTGTTTGGTATAAAAAAACTCTACTATAGAGAAAGATAAGTACTATCAACTATCAGAAATATTGTTTGATGAAGATAAGAGAAATTAATGTTGTGTGCAATGCATTTAACATCTCTCAATATTTAAAGATGAAGAAAACAACCAAAAAGTTTAAAGTTATTTAATGACCGAAAAAGAAAATGCAACTATTATTTTTCCAAACCTATATAGAAACATACTTTGAAGAATTTTTTTTTTTTTTACCAATACAAAAACTCTATCAAAATCTCTTTGTATCTTAAAATTTTATAATAACACTTTTTATCTTCATTCTATCAAAATAGTAAAAAAAACAAATTTTATATATAAAATGAAATTACCTTCAAACAAATTTTAATCACTCGTATAAATATTATGTTTGTCTTAAATTAGAAGTAACTTATTTAAAAGTTACTTAATTAAACTATAAATAACTTATAATAAAGAATATTTGAACAACTTAATTGTGAATCACATTTTACAATAAATATATATATATAAATTCTTTAAAAACATTTTGTAACATTGTATTGTTTTTTTTTATCTATAAACGAAAGTATAATTGATTAAAAACTTTTTTTCGATTAAAGTTAAATAAAATATAATAACAAATTTATTCTTTTATTCTAACATAATAAATAATTAAGATATATAAATGTAAATAATTAAATATTTATAAGTATATTTTATTATATTATAATAAAATGAATAATTAAATAAAACATTAAATAATTAATAAAATGAAATGACAGTAATTTAATATTTTGTTAATATATTTTATATTAAAAATATAAATATTTAAAATAAAAAGTATTGAAAAAAAAATAAAATAACATTAATTAATTTATATTTTGATGATTTATTTTAATATATTTGTATTCTAAATTATAATTTTTATTAAAGTTTTATAATATTTTTTTATTTTAATTTAAAATTTATTTGACTTTAATTTGCATTTTGAAAAAAATTATTCTTTACATTCAATTTTTAATTTTTTTCTACACATTTTCTCTCTCTCTCTATATATATATATATATATATATATATATATATATATATATATATATATATATATACACTAGTGGAAAAAAAGTCTTTGTCGTCGGTTCTAAAAGGCCTTTATCGTCAGGTCGCGAACCGACGTTAACCAAGGTAATGTTGAACATGACGTCAGTCAAATAACCGACGTCATGTAATCCACCATCACGTCGATTTAAACAAGACACTAACGTCAATGACACACAACACAACATGGTGGACAACACCACGTCGGTTGTGTGGCTAAAATTGACGTGGTGTTGTATTTTTTTTTTTAAATAATAGGTTGATAAATCTTTAATCGATATAAGAAAACACCACAAAAAAATTTTAGAATTTTCTAACAAGTATAGATATGTGAAATCAAAGGCTAAAATATAAAAAAATGGATGAAAAATAATAAAAAATAAAAAAGAAACCCTAAATGATGAAATTTTGAAATTTTCGGAGGCTTAACCGCTGCCAAGGGCTTCGTTACCCCATTTCGAGCAACTTTTATTTTTGGAGTGTCTCAATCCGAGCTCTCTATCAAAAGTTATAGCCGTTTGAAGTTTTTTCACCTTGAATTTTGGAAACGAAATGGGTAACGAAGCCCTGACAGGGCCTCCGAAAAATTCGAAATTTCATCATTTAGGGTTTCTTTTTTTATTTTAACCTTTGATTTCACATATCTATACTTGTTAGAAAAATTCTAAAATTTTTTGTGGTGTTTTCTTGTATTGATTAGAGATTTATTAACCTATTATTTTGTAACATTTTGTTATTTTTAATCGAGAATATAATTGATTAAAAACATTTATTCGATTAAAGTCAAATAAAATATAATAACAAGTTTATTCTTTTATTTTAACATAATAAATAATTAAGATATATAAATGTAAATAATTAAATATTTATAAGTATATTTTATTATATTGTAATAAAATGAATAATTAAATAAAAACATTAAATAATTAATAAAATGAAATGAAAGCAATTTAATATTTTGTTAATATATTTTACGTTAAAAAATAAATAATTAAAATAAAAAGTATTGAAATAAAAAAATCAAATAAAATTAATTAATTTATATTTGTATTCTAAATTATAATTTTTTGTTAAAGTTTTGTAATATGTCTTTTATTTTAATTTAAAATTTATTTTGACTTTAATTTACATTTTCAAAAAATTTATTCTTTACATTCAGTTTTTTTAAAATTTATTTTATACATTATTTTCTAAATATATTCATATATATATATATATATATATATATATATATATATAACTAAATTTATTTTATTACATTAATTAAATTTATTTCAAATTTTCCCATCATCTCAAACTTGGATGGGAAGAGAGAATGATTACTTTGATCTGCTCCATAACAATAGTTTCCTTTAGAACTTATAAAATTGTCTATGAACTTGTTACATAGAAGTTGCAAGAACAAAATTTTGTGATTTCTACGCGTATTCAGATGAATTAATCCTAGTCCTTTTGTTCGGCTACTCTGAACTTTGAGCCGAACGTACGATGTTCTTAGGTTCAGCCAAATGCTCCACTCTCACCGCCATTTGTTACATCTCTTTAACATTCCCAGAATCTTCCAAACAAGGTTTTCCAGCACTTCCTCTTCTATGCTTGATCTCTGCACCAAACCCCAGCAGCTTCAACAACTCCATGCCAGATTCTTCCTCCATGGCCTCCACCAAAACCAATCTCTTTCCTCCAAACTCATGGATTGCTACGCCAAATTTGGACTCCTGGGCTTATCGCAGAAGCTTTTTTACTACACTCAAAACCCAGATACCGTTCTCTACAGAGCAATCTTAAGAAACTTGTATCAGTTTGGTGAATATGACAATACCCTCTTTTTGTACAAAGCAATGGTTGGGAAGTCCATGTACCCAGATGAAGAAAGTTGCTCTTTTGTTTTGAGATCTTGCTTTTGTTTTTCTCATGAACAAGGGAAGATGGTTCATGGGCAGATAGTGAGGCTGGGTTTGGATGCATTTGACTTGGTGGGAAGAACTTTGGTAGAGTTGTATGACATGAATGGTTTCTTTAATGTGGATGAACCAGCTGAAGGAAAATATGTAATGGAATTGAATTATTGGAATAACTTGATTTCAGAGGCATTTGAAAATGGGAATATGGAGGAATGCTTTACACTCTTTTGTAGGATGAGAAAGGAGAATATCCAACCTAATTCAATTACTGTGATTGGTTTGTTAAGGTCCACTGTTGAGTTGAACTCACTGAAGACAGGACAGGCCCTACACTCTTTTGCTGTTGTGAGCTACCTATGTGAAGAACTAACTGTGAATACTGCACTTTTGTCAATGTATGCAAAGTTGGGTAGTCTACAAGATGCAAGAATGCTGTTTGAGAAAATGCCTGACAAGGACCTTGTAGTCTGGAATATAATGATTTCAGCATATGCAGGGAATGGATTCCCCAAGGAATCCTTAGAACTTGTATATTGTATGGTTAGATCAGGTTTTAGACCTGACTTGTTCACGGCAATTCCTGCTATTTCTTCTATCACACAGTTAAAGTATAATAAATGGGGAAAGCAAATGCATGCTCATGTGATAAGAAATGGTTCAGATCATCAGGTATCCATTCACAATTCTCTTATTGACATGTATTCGGCATGTGATGACTTAAATTTGGCACAGAAGATTTTTGGCTTCATAATGAACAAGACTGTGGTTTCATGGAGTGCAATGATCAAAGGATATACAATGCATGATCAGCCTCTTGAGGCTCTGTCTCTTTTCTTGAAAATGAAGCTGAGTGGTACTAGAATTGACTTCATTATAGTCATTAACATCTTGCCAGCCTTTGCAAAGATAGGGGCATTGCATTATGTAAGTTACTTACACGGTTACTCGTTGAAAACCAGCCTTGATTCACTCAAATCCCTTAAGACATCCTTTCTTAGTAGCTACGCAAAATGTGGTTGCATAGAAATGGCCAGAAAGCTTTTTGATGAAGAGAAAAGTATCCATAGAGATATAATTGCGTGGAACTCAATGATCAGTGCGTATTCTAAACATGGAGAGTGGTTTAGATGTTTTCAATTGTATAGCCAAATGAAACTGTCGAACATTGTACCGGATCAAGTAACATTTCTTGGGCTGCTCACAGCTTGTGTTAATTCAGGCCTTGTTAGCAAAGGCAAGGAGATTTTCAAGGAAATGGTGGAAATATATGGTTACCAACCTTGTCAGGAACACCATACTTGTATGGTTGATCTACTCGGACGTGCTGGCCAAATCCATGAAGCCAATGAAATAATAAAAGCTATTCCATTGGAGTCAGAAGCCAGGGTTTATGGCCCCTTGTTGAGTGCTTGTAAGATGCACTCAGAGACCCGTTTAGCAGAACTTGCTGCTCAGAAGCTTATAAATATGGAACCTAAAAATGCTGGAAACTATGTATTGCTCTCCAATATATACGCTGCAGCAGGAAAGTGGGACAAAGTTGCTAGAATGAGGAGTTTTCTTAGAGATAGAGGACTAAAGAAAACACCAGGTTGTAGCTGGCTTGAATTAAATGGACAAGTACACGAGTTTCGTGTTGCGGATAAATCTCATCAAAGATGGGAGGATATATACTCAATGTTAAATGTACTGGAGTTGGAAGCAGGGGATATGGAGGATGATCTTGAACTCTTTGACCCTGCTGTCATTAAGGGGTGTGAATTGCACATGAATAAACCCTAAACCTAAGACATAACACCTGATAAGTTAAGGCAATTTAATCGTCATGTAAGCTCCACTTTTTACCTTAGAGTTGAAGATTATGAATTACAAAATTTTACTCATCATAGTCATGCTTCTTCACCTGACAAAAAGGTCATGAATGTGTATTGGTTCCTTTCACTTGTTAGGCTTTGTTTTATGGCTTCCTTGGATAATGTTTTCAGTGGTATTGATGGTATCATAAATGAAAAGAGAAGATAGTTATGCACATTTTGCCATTTTTTTATTGTAAAGGTAAAGGAAAAGGCGGATTCATTCCACAGTTTTTCTTTTTGTTCTTGATCAAAATCACCTCCTAAACTTTCTTCCTTAGGATTGTTCACTTTTAGGTTGTATTTAAAGTGGTTTTTATTTAAATCGGAGTGTTCAGTTATTGATGCTTTGTTAGGTCATTTTCTCTGTGGAAACATAGTTGTAAAAGGTTATAAGTAGGGTTGACATTAAACTGAACCAACTCAAACTTATTCCAAGTTTCGATTCCATAATCAGTTCACTGAAGTTCATTAAATGATCGAACTTGTTAAATAATAAGTTGAACTTAAATTGTAAATTGTTTGATTTGTTTAGTTTATGAAGTATACAAACATAGTTTTACAAATATATTGTAAAACCCTTTGGGTAGACCATTTTCATTCAATTTAATTTTTTTCTCTTTGTTATATATTGCATTCTAAAAATCTGATTTCAACTCCTATCTTCTTTAAGATCGGACACTAGTGAGAGAGGAAACACATCTAATCAATTGAATTTTAAAAAAGAATAAGTTCATTTTTATTTTATAATCCCTTTCATTTTCATATTCTTTCTTAGTGTGTAATTAAGATTTTTGATTGTTTGCAATTTGTGTTTTGATTGTTTTGAAGTTAAAAGCTTGTAGGTGCTTAAATTTTTGGAGACCTAGTTTGGAATAATCCAAATAACACAATTTTCAATTTTATTTTGGGGTAACTGATCCATTTGGTGTTTGAATATGTGAGATTTTACCAATCTAGTTTTTTAAAAATAAATAATGTGCTTTAGTCCTGGAATATTTTATAAATTAATTTTTAAAGATCATAACTTAATAATAAAATAATTCTTAAAATTATATTTTTAATATAAAATATTTACATAAAAGACTAAATTCACGGCAGCCGGCAAATCGGTGATCTACCCTTGGGTTTTGCATAGAGCAGAGAAGAGAGAGTGAAAATGAAGGTTGCTCCGGTGGTGGTGTTCTTGTTCAGAGACACAGAGGGTTTCGCCGCCGCTATCTTACAAGCTCTCCACCCCAACACTTCATCCTCCTTCACCCGCCGGTAATTTTTTCTTCTCATCACTTTTTCTTCTCTCAACTCAAGGTCATAACCATTATTCATTGATGAAATTGTGTTGTAGAGAGGAAACATTCGACCACTCCCTGGAGCCTTATGGAATCAAGCACCTCAAAGCATCTGGGAGCGTTTCGCACTTCGTTGATGAGCACGGCGCTTATATGGTCGCCCTCCTCAACCACCCTTTTTACACTTTTTCTTAGGTTTTCTCAGATATTGTTATATGATGGTAATTTATTTATATAAGCACAAAAATTAGATGCCCTTTTGGATGAAATAGTGAAATGATAGTGAGTGGTTGAGAAATATACTTTAAATTTGGCTTTCTTGTTGCGTGGCATTGAAGAGAGTGAATACAATACAAGTTTCATTTGAGTACTGAGTCCTGGTGAGCCAGCTGGAAAAGGTAGTTGAAACCTTGGGAGGAATGTCTGGAGTTATTCTGGCTCTTAACAATTTGAGCCTCTTTCAGTGAGGGTAGTTTTTTATTTTCAAATGTTGGTTCTGAAATTTGGGTATGAAAAGAGGTGGTTGGCTGTTGAAGGTTGCAAATGAGTTCTGTGGTGGCTGGAAGACTGTTCTTATTCTCATGTTAAATGAAATTAATGAATGGATTCCAATGCTTAGAAACAGGATATTGAGCGACATCTTTGTTTTTTTCCTTTCTGAAGATAGAATTTCACTCATAACTGATTTATTATCCAGTCTAGATTCTTCCCTTGCTAGAGGATAAGATTTTTCAGATCTTTGTTCAAGGTGTTTCTATGATTACATGTGATTCAACTTAGACAACTTTGAATTCTTGTATTTTCTTTAAATTGGATAAATTTCTGTACTGAGATTGGCTTTCTGAAAATACTTACAAGCTGCTGCTTGATTCTGTAAAATTGGAGTTAATACTGTGAGAAATTAGATTTAAATACATTAACGGTAAACTTAAAGTATACAAATTTATCTTCTGATTTGTTATTCTTGCGCTTTAGACATCTGATTCGGTTAAACTCGTCATATCCAGGTCTCAATTGTGGCTATGGAGCATTATGAGCCACCAGTACTAGCTTGTGCTCTTAATGAGGTCCTCAATAAAATTACTGCAGATAAATCATCCCTGCCTACACTTTTGGTACCATTTTTGGTGGAATCTTCCAAGGTTAAAGGACAAATTAAATTCCTAGGATCAGATGAAAGCAAGCCTCTGATATTTGGTATACCGATTGGTCAAAATACAGACATAATGCAGGCCTTACTCAACAAAACCCAGGAGCTACCATCTTCGTCATGGATTCAACATGAAATTTTTGCATCTTTTCTTCACTTTGTTCGTGTAATGCAGTTACCAACCTTTTTTCTAATTGGACAAACTAGTCAATATTTGGACAGTAAATCCACCAAACAACTTGAGGTATTCATTTGACTCATCACTTTTAAAGTATTCATTTGACTCATCACTTTTAAAGCATGTTTATTTTGATCTCTATAAAAAATTGTCTACTACTTTTGAGACTGGTTGGTCTCAATGGATAGCATATCATGTACCAACCGTCCTGTAAACAAGGGTACTGTTGGCTTAATTATACTATTTTCACCATGCAATAACCTAAAAAGAAATTGTGTAGCATCCTTCTTTTTTTATCCTTCAATAAACTGGTGCGTCTTCAACAGCTAATTTATGATGGTTTGTGCTAGATAATTCATGCTATAGGTGAGATTTTAGCTAGCACTACAGGTCTGCAGTTTTCACAAGACAGAGTGGTATGGAATCCAATAAAGAAATCAGGTGAAAGCAAAGAGCCATGGCGTGCATTATATGGTTGAAACATGGATCATTTACGTACTGACTTGGAACGAGTATTTTCATGAATCTGATTCACAAAACCATTGGTTATGTATCAACTATTTCCTTCAAAAGTTATTAAAAATTTCTCCCCATATTTTCTTGAATTCTTTTTGAAGTATCTCAGTATTGTGTAAAGGGATGGATGTTGCCATAACATGTAGCTGCATGTTCTTTTGAGTATTTGTGGGTTTTATTTTCGTTCACCTATTCGAAGTATTGCATGGTATATTTAACCGTTTGTGTTATGCACCACATTGTATACTCGCTTTGGTGCCTTTATCTCTTCTGAAGGGAGGTCAAGGTAAGAGCCCCGGTTTTTTAGATTTTGTTTCTGTAATAGGAACACATTAAGGATGAGAATGAGTTTCTAACTGTCTATATTTCGGTAAAGTACTAAAAATTAAGGTAAACTTTGAAATGATAATTATGGATGAGTTTTTCTTTCAAGATCACATGCGAAGGATTATGATACAGGGATGATGATGGCATCCAACTCAGATCAGCAAATTTTGGAGTTAGTTTAGGATTATGATCTTAGCTTCTTTAGGATTTATATGTGATATTGAGGGACATGATAATAAATATAGTGCAGGATTTAATTTAGGATTATGTTATCTGTACCATGATATTATAGCTTTAGAGAATATTGCAGTGTCTTATTTGTGTTGCTTAACTTAATAAAAAAAAGGTGTGTAACAGAAAGTACCATTAGAACAAATGATGCGTTGAAGCGACTGTTGGTTGAATTTGTTAGCAATTGCTTGTAATTTCTAACAACAAACGATTTCGGTATATTTAATATGAGAGGAATAAATTATTCAAAAAGGAAATTTTAACATCCTCTCTTATTTAAATAAATAGGTCTTAAATTTAACAATAATAATAATATGCATATATGAATTAACAAAACTTATGAATAAAATATGATTCTAATTATTACTTTGACAGTTGTTTAATAGTTATTTATACGTCTAATTCTCAATATGTCAAGTGGTGATCCTGGAAGGACACATTTCAATTATACTACTGGACAAAAATTGACTAAATTATAAGCAGAGATGACATAGGACCCACCAACTTTTAAAAAAGTAATGAAAATGCAACTTGGGATGATCTTATAGTTTTATATGTTCTTTTGTATCTTACAGAGTTAGATGAGGGAGATGATATTACACACAAGGCAGTTTTATGATACTAGTACTGTGTAATGTAGTGTCAAAACAAGGTTATCTTAGTTATGTAGCGTGTAACTGTTAACTTCATAAGATAACACAAGTAGTGACACTTAACATGCCTTTGTTAGACGAGTTCTCCATGCTCAAAGGTTCCAGTAACAAATATCAAGATAATCCCTCCAACCAGAATGACAATTTTCTTTTTGAAGTTTCTACCATTATCGATTTCCCAAGTGCAAGCCAGAGATTGTTAACCTGTCAGATTACATCAAGAACAGATCAGTCATGCAAATGAACCGACAAAGACTGATTTTCTTTCCTTGTGTACCTCAGCTCTAACCTAAGTTGCCCAACAGTCGCTTCCAGATGAGCATGGAAGTGTTCTTTCACCGCATCCAAGATCTGCCATGAGTGGTTGCATCCGGCCATTAAAGAAGCAATGTCTACGCACAGAGACGATAACAACCACGTGCGCAACATCAGATCTTGAACAAACCATCGCCGATAATCTTCGGTTTCGATGTTCTTTGTTCGATCACTTTCGCTTGCATACTGCTCAGGAACTACGAGCTTTACCACGAACTCTAGCAGATTGTGCTCTCTCAGGACGCGTTCAACCTTCTCAATCCATGCAAGATAATTCTTGCCGTCCAGCTTCATCAGTATCTTGTCAGGCAGTATTGCGGACACGGATTTCGATGAATCTGGGGTTGGTGAGGACGTCGTGCTCGACACGGATGTCGATGCGACAGTTGACGGCGGTACGACGGTTGACGCCGATGCGACGGTTGACGCCGTTGCGACGGTTGACGCCGATGCGACGGTTGACGCCGATGTCGATGTCGAAGACAATACTGGTTTCGACGGTACCGGTGGCATTGTCGACGACGGCACCGGTGGCAGTGTTGAAGCCGATGCGGATGTCGATGACGACACCACCGGTATTGACGGCAACTTCGAGGACGTCAAGGGTGGGCATATGGAGGAGGATAGCGGTAGCAATGTGGACGCAGAATGGCAGGAGGATGAGGATGAGGAGGCGGGAGGCGCTGTGCTTTGACTACTGTCTTGGAGTTCTTTCTTTGGCGCCATGAAAGTGGGGAGAGAAGAGGATTCAATATTTACTTTCTATTTTCAATGTGAGTAAGTATGCTTAATGAGCTTCCTAATTACGCTAATTACCTAAATCACAAGAAACTCTTACAATAAAAACCAAAAAATAGTAACTTATTTGGTTAAAAATAGTACACAAAAAATATGGGGATGGAAAAAAAAAATATAATCGTATTTAATCTAATTATTATCCTTATTTTAGTTATTGTTTTGTAGATGAAAAATAGAAATATGTATTCAATATATGGATATTTACTGATAATTTATTATAAATTTAATTTAATCATTTAAAAAATAAATAAATCATCTAAATAAATTTGTAAATATTATGGATGAGAAAATATTAATTATTGAATAATTATTTAGAATTTGATTTTATATATTTATATTTTCTGACTTGTAAAAGTATAATTTTTTAAAATAATAAATTTTTAAAATTTATATTTTGTGGTTTAATTTAATTAATTTATTTTTTAAGAAAATCAAAATTACTTTTACTAATATTTTGTTAAATAATTTTAATTAAATTATACTTTTAAATTAATTTTTTATTTATACTTATACTTTAAAGTCATATACTTGAAACATCCTCACCTAACTTTTTCCTCTCATCACTTTACAAAATCCTACCCCTAAATTATGTTCCACCTATTTTTACTTTTATCCACACCGCAAAAATAAAATAAACAAGATAAAGTACTCGAAAAATGTTTTAATCTTTATAAAAAAATGTTTAATTTAACATTATTTAAAATGGTACATCTTTCAACCACTGTTCTACTCCCTATTCCTAGAACAAAACTTAAAAAAAAGAAAATTTTTGTTATTTTTTATGCTATTCTCCACGTCATAAAGTTTATTTATCAAAATATTCACATCTTTTAGAATTAGCTTTTATTTTTGAATATTATTCCACTCTTATTACAACCTCTTCAACTTTATCATATGACAAAATAATAATCAATAATTGCTACACTTGCTTCTAGCGTATTTTTAAGGTATATTATGACTCGTGTAAGGATTGAACACTTTGTCCATCCCTCATTGTTTCAATTCTAACATTGATACCAAATACATCAATTGTGATTGATATTTCATTTTGACTTAGTAGCACCTTATATTTTGAATACTTTACTAAGTACCTCAAGCTTCACCTGCAGACACCAGCACAGACTTTGTTTCTAGGCTATTAATCCTGAAATATGGTAGTCCAGATATACCATGACTCACTTCACTGGAGGGTTTTCTAATCTTACTCCTATGATATTCTAGTCCTTTTTTTTCTATACTCTTTGGTCACAAACACCAATCTGAAAACGAGAATAATGTTTTACTAAATTTGCAATACAACCAAACCCACAATTTTAGTTGTGAGCATTCCCACTTACCACCCATCCATGTACCTGCCTCCTTCATCACTAGGCTCTTTCGTTATGAATTTGCATAAACTCTAGAGAACTATGTGAAAAAGGAACTGGTCCACACCATTTGTCTTTTCAAAAGTCTATTTTTTCTCCACTTCCAACTTTCCAGAATATTTTCATCAAACCATTCCCCGCTCATTCCCTTCCCACATACCTTTCTAAGGTCTTACGACCACTACGAATCATATCTAATGTTTTCCTTAATGTTTAAATTTCTCTATGACCTGTACTTTGATCTTATAACATCTTTTCAAAATTCTTATTTCTCTATGACCTGTACTTAGATCTTATAACATCTTTTCAAAATCCTTATTCACTTCGTAACCCTAATCTCCATTTCATTTATGTTTTCCTTAATGTTTAAATTTCTCTATGACCTCACTTTGATCTTATAACATCTTTTCAAAATCCTTATTTCTCTATGACCTGTACTTAGATCTTATAACATCTTTTCAAAATCCTTATTCACTTAATCTCCATTTCATTTGGTCAATAAATCAATATTAAATAACATTATATCCTTCACTCCTAGACCTCTTTCTTCTTAATTTTGTGCATTACTTCGTGGCCTAACTCCTACATATTATTGGGAGAATCCGAGGGGGAAACACCATAGAGATCAATAAGAATGAGATAAGAGTCAACCCATATAAGAGAATGACATCACCTTCAACCCAAAATCTTAAGGTGTTGGGTTTCTGAGTCTTCTTTCTTATATGTTGCTCAACTTTCTCATTCTTACACAATGTGAGACTTAGCCTGATCCTTGAATACATAACACATACTCATATATCCTCAAAAAACCCTGTCTTACTTTTATGAAAATTTATTTTTAAACACGAAACAAATTCAAAGCATATCAAAACACTCTTAATAGTAATTATATTCTCCAAACTTGCCTTACCAAAAAATATACAGTATCATCCACAAACTAAAAAAATACTTACATGCACTTATTTATTTCCAACTTTCATTCACTTTAATAAACCTTTACTTACAATTTATCTGACAATCCCTAAAAAACCGTCAGTCACAATTAAAAACAAAAAAATATACATGAAAATCTCTTTATTTAAGTTCTTTTGATTACTTAAATTTGATAATTGGCATTCTATTAACGAAGACTATAGTTACACCCGTTGTTATATCTAATATTATCTTTTTGTTAAAACATGTCATGTACACTAGTGTAGTCAAAACTTTTCAAATCTTTTTCACAATCCAAAACAATCTGAAACCCATGTGCTGCATATCTCCGATGAGTTTCTTTCGGTGGCTCTATATCAACAAAATGAAAAATATTTATGATTCCACACACAAGAGGACTAATAAGTTGTTACTCTGTTTAGGGTTATGCTTCTATTTAAGAATCAAAGTTCAGTTTCTTTCGAAGAATTACCAAATTTCTTTATTTAAGACTTAAAGTTAACCTTTTTCTTAGAAAATAATTTCAATATTAATCTGTTTAGTGTTAAAATTTTCCTTTTTAAAACAAATTACTACATTATTTTCTATTAAAGTTTAGTCTTTTTATGACTTAAATTTTTAACTTTTTTTTAAAGAAAATAATCACATCTCTTTTTGTTTAAGGCTTAAAGTTGATATTTTCTTTGAAAATAACTCAACTCTTGATTTATTTAAGGTTTAATTTTTTCTTTTAAACAAATTGCTCCACTCTTTTCTAATTGAGCTTAACATTCATATTTTTTTAGAAATTGTTGAGTCTCTTTCTGTTTATGGTTTAATACATACATTCTAAATATTTCATTTTCTTTTGATAAGAGACCAAGTTTCTTTTTCTTTTATGCATGTGTGTGTATGTTTTGTCATGTATATGTGTATGCTTTGTGTCATTCTGAATTGTTATAGAAAAATATTTTATTATTTCATTATTTTGTCTATATATCTTTATTGCAAAATAATTTGAGTTCATTTTTAAAAGTAATAGATATTTATAAAATATGTACATATTTCAATCAATTAAATCTTCAACTAAATTGATTGATTTCACTTAGACGAAATCAATTGATGAATGTTCAATCCATTAAAATAAACAACGACACAATTTTTTTCAAAAATTTTTTTATGATCAACATTTATCAAAACACTTTCTTGATATTTTTATGGATCATAGCATATAGCAGGGACACACACAACCTAATAGATGATATAGTTGATTTATATAATATTTTTGAACTATTTTTTATGACAAAACCAATTCTCTCTAAGTTTAAAATTTTCTTAATTTTCAAATTAAGGTAGTTTTTTTTTGTTAATTCTTGTTATTTTGTCTATAAATAAACATGAAAGCATTTAATTAAGAGAAGAATGATTGAAACCATGAAAATGAGTGATTAAAAAGAAAGTTGACACAAAACAACTCTGGCCGGACTCATAAAATTTGAGCCCAGTCTAAGAAAACCCAAGAGCAATTAAGTAAAAATATGCTCGACAAAGAAAACTTGAACCCAGTACTAATTAGGCCTGGAAGTGTGGAACAACAACAGAATCTAGTCGTAGCTGACATCATTACAGTTGAGGTGGGCGTAAGCATCAGATTTCATATTGTATTTAATATTTGTTCTGCATTAGGGTTAAATATCTTGAACCGTCAATGAGTGAATTTGGCAATTGGAGACAACTTTAGAGTTCTATGGGAGTAATTTTTTATTCTATTGTTCTTCTATATTGTTTAACTTTTTTTGTGATTATGAGAAACCAAATCCATTATTATTGAAATTAGAATTTAACTTTTTGAACTCTCAATGTAATTGTTTTGATTTTCATATTTATGTCTTTCTTTTCGATATGTATTGTGGGAAAAATAAATGATTCAAAAATAATATTTTAACATCCTCTTTTATTTAAATAACTAGGTCTTGAATTTAACAATAATAACATGCATATATGAATTAACGAATAAAACATGATTATAATTATTACCTTGAGAGTTGTTTAATAGTTATAGGTCTAATTCTCAATATATAAGTAGAGATCTTGGAAAGACACATTTCAATTATACTACTGGACAAAAATTGACTAATGTTCTGATAAGCAGTGATGACACAGGACTCACCAATTTTTAAACAAGTAACTCTTTTGAAAATACAACTCACCAATTTTTAAACAAGTAACTCTTTTAAAAATGCAACATTGGGATGATCTTATATTTTTATCTGTTCTTTTGTATTTTACAGAGTTAGATGAGGGAGATGATATTACACAATACAGTTTTTTGAGCTTATGCTTTAAGGTTCGTTTATTCTGTAAACCTATTTGCTAAGACGGATCATAAGCAAGAAAAGTAAAGAAATGGATGAATAAAAAATTGTTAAAAACGAAAAACGGTGAAAAAATTTACACTGTTAAGTTTACTTTTTTTTCTACAGAACACAAATTTCAAGAAAAAATTGTTTTAAAATATTTTTAAATAATTAATTTGATTATTAATATATTTATATTTATATAATAATAAAATTAAAAATTATAATAATAATTAAAATAAAATTATAAAACTAATAGTTTAATTATATAATATATTATAATAATTTTATAAATTTAATTAAAAATCAATTATATATATAATCGATTATATGTTTTAAACCTAACGTGTCTGTATATATATATATATATAATCGATTATACGTTATATATTATAATAGATTATATATTATAATATTAACATATAATTAATTATATATATAATAAATTATGTAATTAATTAATTATATTATAAAATAATAAAAAAGGAAGAAAAGAAATTACCAACTTAATTAAACAAACTTTTCTAATAAATGATAATTTTCTCTTTTTTATTAGGATAATCTCTTCTTAATTTTGCTCACTATATTATTTCATATCGTCTTTTTTTTTTTTTGGTTTCTCCTAATGGTAATCCCAAATATTTGAAAGGTATGTTCATTAAAGAAGAATTTAAAATAGCAACGTAATTTTATATTTAAGTATTTTGAATCTCTGCTCCCCAAATTTTTCTTAGTGAAGTTTACTTTCAATACGGCTACTTTAAAGCCTCTTAATATGCATTTAATATATATACAATATTTTGTATTTTATATTTGCATATAAAAAATATATCATCTACAAATTGTTATATTTATTTCTATTTTCTTTTTGCCCACTTTGACCCCTTCTAACATTTTAAAGTAACTTGTTTATCTAACTAAACCTATGATACCCTCTAATACAACTAAGAAGAGCAACGGTGCTAATGTATTACTTTGTCTAAGTTCTTTTAGAAAGGTAAAATTCATGTGTGAGACTTTAATTGACCAAAATTGAGGTTGTCATTCACACTAAATATCCTTTTATCCTCTTAATCCAATTATAATCAAAAACTATTTTTTCTATTATGTGTAAGAAATCTCATCTCACTAAATTACAAGCCTTTTTAAAATTTACCTTCATAATCAAACAATTATTTCACTTACTTTTTACCTCATATGGGACTTTATTTGCTATTAACACACAATCTAATAAACTTCTCCCTACCAAACAGATCGATTGGGTTTTATCTATAACTTTTAAGGAGAAATTTACAACACCTTCGAGATAATTTTGTATACAGCTCCTATCAATAAAATAAGCCTATATTCCTTTAAATCCTACTAGGTGTCCACCTTTGGAATAATAATTATAATGAATGAGGCATTGTAGCCTTTTGGCCATTTGCCTTGCCAATGAAATTCATGTGTTGCTCATTGTATCCTTCTTTGATTTGTTAAAATCTTTGATTTCTTTCCAAATAATTCCATCTTGACTATTTCCTTTTCTTTTTTAAGGTTTTCTTACTTCATTAAAATTCCCCACCATCCGTGCACCAATTACAAGTAGTGTCATTACCAATACAAATTTGTATCTCCTTCCAAAAATTTGCCACTCTCATGTTTTGATTTTCCTTTTGAAGATTCACTATCACTTACGCTTTCTCTCCATACATCGTTATGGAGTCAAAGATTGTTGAAAACCACTCTTCGTTTTATGATATTATTTCTCTCAAACTAACTCCCTCCCCTCCATCCCCTCCAGTAACAGCATGTAATTATCTCCCAAACTGTAGTTTGATGAAGTCCAAATCCTCCATGAAAAAACAATTTTCACAGTATATTTCTACTGTATGCTGTTAAAATTTCTTTTATATTGTTTTCTAAAAATTATTTTTCAATTATTAATTTAAAATTATATTAATGATAATTTTAAGTTAGAGTGAAGATATGTTTAGACAGACTTTTTAATTATCACTGATAGGAGGAAAAACGAGTTTTATTGACTAAAATTAATTTATATATAGATTAATTTTAGAAGTTCTCATATAGTTTTTGAACTATAATTTTTAAATAAATTATAAATAATTGATTAAGAAATTATTGTTTTGTCTTATTTTTGTTTTGTTTAAAATATTTGTTGAGAAACTGCGCAACACATATTCTAAATAAGGCATAATTTTTATGCTAAACACGTGAAAATGGAACTTATGATAAAAAATCACTTAAACCCAATAGAATGAATGTATTAACAAAAGTATACTAATGGCTATGTTTAATAAGTTGATCATGTAAAATTTTGATACTACATGAAAATTAAACTGTTATCAAAATTTAATTAAAATTTGGAAAATGTGTTAGATTGAACGAAAGTACTTGAGTTCTTCAAGTATGTATGCCTCAGATCTCTCAATGGGTAAGAAAGATTATGGCAAACCAAAAAGTAAAAGCCACTTTGGAAATAATTTCTTTAGAAGAATGGAATACTGATATAGAACAATACCACTTAACTTTTAAAATTTTGCACTGTAATATACCTCAAATCACTCAATTGGATTGAGTGAGCAACTAAATGTGTAGACAAAGTTATCTTTACCTTATAATTTACAACGCTTTCAATATATACTCCATAGATATTATTCATAAAACTGTTAAAGATAAACAAAATAAAAAAGTTTGCTGTCAACAAAAACATCGACAGTTCAATTCTAACGTATAAGATAACATGAAGTTAAGAGCATAATTAGAAAATAATATCACTGCAAGGTGTGTCCCTAGAGTTCTAAATTTTTCATTTGATGGGGAAAGCAAGCAATATCCACTCACAAGAATAATCACCAAGTTTGTAACTCAAGAAAAAACCATATTTGACATGTAATTCTGGAACATTAAGTCTTTGTTAGATGAATTCATCATTCAACTCATCAATATCATGTTTAGATGCATAATTTGCCATTCAACAAACTGTTCCAGTGTAGCAAACTTCATAACCGAGTTCATGAGTAAACCAGAACAACAATGAGTCAAAGTATACAAAGTAAAAAGGTGTAAACCCTAGTTGCTACCTCAATGGCCACCGCTACCTCTGCCACTGCCTCTTCCTGCTCCATCATCAACATCGTCGTTCCCTTCATTACCAAGATTAAGAGATCCAAGGGAAAGTAGAGAATTAACGGCAAGTTGATTATTAACCAACGTTTCTTCAACCAACATCAACTGTTCAACAACATAAAAGACCGTGGCTTGTTCACCACGTGCACGGACAATCGTTCGCAAAGATTCATAGTCCTCCGGTAACCCATCCAAGATGTACTGAACATGTTCTTTTTCAGTCACGTCATCTCCCAAAGCAAGCAATGCACCAATGAGACCAGTGATCCTGTCAACATAATCTTTCACAGTTTGATTTTCTTTTTTTGTGTTCTTGATCTCTGCTTTTACGGCTATCTTGATCTTGCTTACCAACTCGTTACGGCACATTTCGTGCACTGCACTCCAAATCTCCCATGCATGTTCCCATTCCCTCACAAAATTTGCAATGAATTCAGATAAAGATGATACCAGAAAAGTGCGCAGTTTTTTATCTTTATTAACCCATTCCTCGTACTCCTCGCTTACCACATCACAAGCAAGCTCCGCTTGGCTTGCATATTTCAAAGGGGCGGTAGGGTTTGAAACGAAATCTAGCAAATCTTCTTCGACCAAGACACGCGTAACTTGTTCTTTCCATGCAACCAAATTGCACAGTCCTTCAAGTTTTATCGGTGCATCGTCTTCGAGTGTGAGTGGCACGGAAGAGGACGTGGATGCTGCTTCTGGTGCCCGTGTTGTGGAGGGTGCGGAGGCTGATTCCGGTGACCATGCTGCTGCTGCTGCTATTTCCGATAGCGCGATCAAAGCCGATGCTGATTCTAATGCTGATGCTGACGTCGTTGCTGATGGGGACCCTAAAGCTGAAACAAAAGTCCCTGTGCTTTGACTATCATCTTGGAGTTCTTTCTTTGGCGCCATGAAAGTGGAGAGAAGAGGATTCTTGAAATTTACTTTCTATTTTCAATGTGAATAAGTGTGCTTAATGAACTTCCTAATTAAGCTAACTAATAACACGAATCACAAGAAAGTCTTACAAAACAAACCAAAAAATATACTATCTAAGTAATTTACTTTGCTAAAAATAGTACATAAAAATATGGGAGATATTAATTTAACTATTTAAAAAAAATTACTAAATTTATTTTAAATATTAAAAAAAATAAAAATATATGGGATATATTAATTTAACTATTTAAAAAAATATGGGAGATATTAAAAAAAGTTTATTACTAAATTTAATTTAAATATTTTAAAAAATTAAATGATCTAAATAAAATTATGAATTTGAAAAATATTAATCATTGAAAAATTATTTAGAATTTGATTTTATATATTTAAAAGTAATTTTTTTAATTGAATTTATTTTTTGAAAGATCAAATTTATTTTTATTAATAGTTTGTTGCCTAACTTTAATTGAATTATACTTTTATAATTAACTCTTTTATTTGGGCTTACATTTTAAAGAATTATTTTTAAATGATTTTATTTAAAATTAAAATATAAATAATATTAGGTATCACTCTTTTAGGAGAAATTTCTTCATTCTATTTACCAACACCTTCGACATAATTTTGTATACAGCTACTATCAATAAAATAGGCCTATATTCCTTTAAATCCTACAAGGTGTCCACCTTTGGAATAATAATTATAATGAACGAGGTATTGTATCCTCTTGGCCATTTGCCTTGCCAATGAAATTCATGTGTTGCTCATTATATCCTTCTTTGATTTGTTAAAATCTTTTATTTCTTTCTAAATAATTCCATCTTGACTTCTTCCTTTTCTTTTTTCAGGTTTTCTCACTTCATTAAAATTCCCCACCATCCGTGCACCAATTACAATTAGTGTCATTACCCATACAAATTTGTATTTCCTGCCATAAAATAAGAACATGGGGAATAACTGTTATAGATAGAAAGTGGAATCTTCTTAGTTTTTTTTTTATTCTCCATAAAACCATACCAAACCTTTACCATAGATAGAAACTTTTCCGAATTTGCTCCTCTTGGTTTATTGTGTTTTCTCTGCTTGACTCACCTTTGATTTGTTTCTCCTTCCAAAAATTGGTCACTCTCATGTTTTGATTTTCCTTTTGAAGATTCACTATCATTTACACTCTCTCCAGACTTCGTTATTGAGTCAAAGATTGTTGAAATATTGTTTTTCTCAAATTAACTCCCTCCCCTCTAGTAACAGCATGTAATTATCTCCCAAACTGCAGTTTGATGAAGTCCAATTCCTCCATGAAAAAACAATTTTCACAGTATATATATTTCTACTGTATACTGTTAAAATTTCTTTTATACTGTCTTCTAAAAATAAATTTTCAATTATTAATTTAAGAATATATTAATGATAATTTTAAGTTAGAGTGAACATATGTTTACATAACCTTTTTAATAATCACTAATAGGCTAATTTCTCAAACGTGTAATTTTTTTGAAATTTCTAAAATTGTATACTTTTTTTTATATATGCATAAAAGTTGAGAGATTTTAGTTAAATGAATGAAATTGTATAATAAAAATACAATTTTAATTAACTAATTAATTTATGAGTTAAAATGATTAGGCTAGGTAATTAACTCTTCCATCCTTCCTCTCCTCCTTGTTAGAAGAAGAATTAAGTGATTTGAAGAAAATTTAATTGTAAGGTAGTTAAATAAAAAAATAGTTTTTATATAGTGAACATTTAAATTATTTGAATTAAAAAAATAGTTAAAACTTAAAAAAAAGTACAAAGTAACTATATTTAATTGTAAGGTGGTTAAATAAAAACATAATTTTTATACAGTGAAACTTTAAATTATTTGAATTAGAAAAATATTAAAACTTTTTAATTTTATAAAAATTCTCAAACTACTTCAATTCTCTTTTTTTTTCTTTTATAAAGATTTCCAACCTTATTTAGATTTTGTTTTCTTTCATAACAGAGTAACAATCATTCTTCCATTCAAATTAACTTTAAATTTATTTGAATTATTTAAATAAAAAATTAATTTCAATCATTATATATTTTCAAAACCTAAAAAGAAAGTACCAATACTTAATTATTCTGAAATTATTCAGTACATTTATTGCATATTTCATGTGTGTTCTTTCCAAGATTTCACATAATCTTATATTAAATAATACAATAATAACACCATTTATTCATACATAATGATATTGTTAAACTTTCCTGGATTTATTCACATCCAACAAAAAAAAAAAAAGTATCCCATTTTAAAAATTTCACAAAAAAAAATTATACTAGTTTTAAAATTTTGGCTCATGAGAAAAAGCCTCACTAATAAGAGAAAAAAACTAGTTTTTTTATTGACTAAAATTAATTTATATATATATATACTAATTATAGAAGTTCTCATATAGTTTTTGAACTATAATTTTTACATAAATTATAAATAATTGATTAAGAAATTATTTTTTGTCTTATTTTTGTTTTGTTTAAAATATTTGTTGAGAAACTGGCCAACACATATTCTAAATAAGGCATAATTTTTATGCTAAACACGTGAAAATGGAACTTATGATCAAAAATCACTTAATCCCAATAGAATGAATGTATTAACAAAAGTATACTAATGGTTATGTTTAATAAGTTGATAATGTAAATTTTGATACTACATGAAAATTAAACTGTTATCAAAATTTAATTAAAATTTGAAAAATGTGTTAGATTGAACGAAAATACTTGAGTTCTTGAAGTATGTATGCCTCAGATCTCTCAATGGGTAAGAAAGATTATGACAAACCAAAAAGTAAAAGCCACTTTGGAAATAATTTCTTTAGGAGAATGAAATACTGATGTAGAACAATACCACTTAACTTTAAAATTTTTTACTGTAGTATACCTCAAATCAGTCAACTGGATTGAGTGAGCTACTAAATGTGTAGCTTTACTCTGTAGATTTTACATTAACAAAGTTATCTTTACCTTATAATTTACAATGCTTTCAATATATACCCCATAGATATTATTCATAAAACTGTTTATGATAAATAAAATAAAATAAAACTGTTTATGATAAATAAAATAAAATAAAATAATTAACTGAGTTCATCAAAACAACGATGAGTGAAAGTATATAAAGAAAAAAGAAGATGCAAACCCTAGTTGCTACCTCAATGGCCACCGCCACGTCGACGACGGCGACCTCTGCCACGGCCTCTTCCTGCTCCATCGTCAACATTGTCGTTCCCTTGATTACTAAGACTTAGAGATCCAAGGGGAAGTAGAGAATTAACAGGAAGTTGATTGTTAAGTTGATTGTTAATATTGTTAACCAACGTTTCTTGAATCAACATCAACTGTTCAACATGAGCAACGGTGGCTTGTTCACCACGAGCACGGACGATGGTTCGCAAAGATCCATAGTCGTCCGGTAACCCTTCCAAGATGTACTGAACATGTTCTTGTTCAGTGACGTCATCTCCCAAAGCAACCAATGCACCAACGAGAGCGGTGATCCTGCCAACGTAATCTCTCACATTTTGATTTTCTTTCTTTGTGTTTTTGATCTCTGCTTTTGCGGCTATCTTCATCTTGCTTACCAACTCGTTCCGGCAGATTTCGTGCACTGCACTCCAAATCTCCCATGCATGTTCCCATTCTCTCACAAAATTTGCAATGAATTCAGATAAAGATGATACCAGAAAAGTGCGCAGCTTTTGATCTTTAATAACCCATTCCTCGTACTCCTCGCTTACCACATCACAAGCAAGCTCCGCTTGGCTTGTGTATTTTAAAGGGGTGGAAGGGTTTGTAACGAAATCTACCAAATCTTCTTCCACCAACACACGCGTAACTTGTTGTTTCCATGCAACCAAATTGCACACTCCTTCAAGTTTTATCGGTGCCTCGTCTTCGAGTGTGAGTGGCACGGGAGAGGACGTGGATGCTGCTTCTGGTGCCCGTGTTGTGGAGCGTGCGGATGCTGATTCCGTTGACCATGCTGCTGCTGCTAATGCCGATAGCGAGGTCAACGCCGATGC
>Ga0099825_1000010_pt1 | contig 98769 bp, 49 predicted proteins | sample SiratroredBW_FD_76838 | JGI IMG/M metagenome (GOLD analysis project Ga0099825, IMG submission 76838) | Root nodule microbial communities of legume samples collected from California, USA - Siratro red BW | ecosystem: Host-associated > Plants > Roots > Nodule | place: USA: California | collected...
AAAAACCACCACATTCCAAAAAAACCCCAAACCATTCTAGAAAACCCAAAAGAAAAAATTATTAAAAAAAAAAAAGAAGGAAAAAAGGAAAAAAAAAAAAAAACAAGGGCAGGGTGGAACAAACCGAATTACAGAGCTATCCAAATTTCCAAAGTTGTAAAGGATAAAGCAAATTTGATTTGGAAAGGAAGGAAGTTGCAGTTGCAAGGTGGAGAGTTTATTGAGAGATAGATAGAGAGAGAGAGAGAGAAGTGCAGGTTCAATCTCAATGGCCACGCTTAGCTTTGGCATCGCTACCACAAGTGTGAGTGCTGCCACTGGTTATCGTAGGAGAAGCAACTGCAGGTGGCGCACACCCACAATTTTGTCCATTGGATGGGTAACTAAACCAAACCAAACTACTTCTCTTATGTCTTATGGTCTTGTCTTGCAAATTGTGTTTCAAATTTTGTTGCGCGAATGAAGGACCCCGAAGGCCTGCTTGGCCCACCCCAAACCGGCCACCTCGCCAGGCTCGAGTTTCGAAGACGCCTCGAGAGAGACGCTGAAGCCCGCGAAGCCTTCGAACGTGAAGTTCGGGAAGAGAAAGAACGCCGTCAAACCCTTCGACAAGTATTTTCCCTTTCATGTTCCTTTTATTTATTAACTATTTCTTGCGTTATTCATTCGTTTTGTTCTTCGTTTTTCATTACTCAGTCCCGTATTATTCCCGATACTCCCGAAGAGCTCATTGAATACTTCCTTGACACTGAAGCTCAGGAGATTGAGTTTGAGATTGCAAGAATGAGACCGCGGTTCCTACTTCATCTTTAACCCTTTGTTTCCTTTTAATTTAACTCAATCAGTTTCTTATGACCTATTTGTATTGACTCTGCAGATTGGATGAAGGATTCTTTGCTCAACTGAAATTCGAGTTAGGACAGCTTCGATTCGCTGTTAACAAAACAGAGGTACCAAGTTTTTTTTTGGCTCCTTAAAAATATTTGATTTGGGTAAAACATGCCTGTGTCTGCTTATTTTACACCGGTTGTTTCTGCAGCACATGGAGGAAAGACAGATTGAACTGGAGGCTCTAGAGAAAGCCATACAGGAAGGAATAGGTTTGTTAATAGTTAAAAAAGAGATAGTTTAGGAATTTGCCAAATATATAAGCTCACTCCTTGTTCCTATCTCGTAATACAGAAGCCTACGATAAGATGCAAGGCGAACTCATAAAAGCCAGGCAAAGCTTAACCAAAATCTTGACATCAAAGGATGTGAAAGGAACTGTATGTCTTGTTCGTGTCTCTCTTTTTAAGTTTGTTGGTTTTGTTTAAGTTATGCTCACTCTAATTTGTCTTCGATGCAGTTGCTGGATATGGTTGAAAAGAATGAACTTAATAGATCTGTGTTGGCACTTTTAGATGAAAACATAGCAAATGCACATAAGGGTAACCAGGTAACGATAGATTTGGATTTTTTTTCCATTGTTAGTAGAAACTGCTAGCGGAATTGGCAATATTTAGCAAAATTAATCGCAGTATCACTCGGTTGTATTGTATGTAACCAATATTGGAACATTTTGATGCCATAGGACTAGAAAAATAAGATTAAAAGCTCTCAACTGGTAGTTGTCTATTAATGGACTTGGGATTGCGGGAACATGATTTTTTTTTGTTGAATAATGAACTATACAATCAAGCCTGTGGTGCTTAAGCGATATTGAGATGTGCTTGTAATGAAAAGTCTTACATGTTAATTTCCTTGTTGCAGAAACAGGCTGCAGAATACATGGAGAAGCTACGGGGGTCTGTTATTAGGTACATTACAGTTTAGTTCATATAGTAAGTTTTTTCCCATCTTTCTATTAATTTTTCTGAAAATTGTATTGTTGATAAATGTATCAAATAAAAAAAATACTAAAGAACTGAGATGTTGCGGTAGCAATTGTAATATCTGAACTAAGAAATTGTAAATTTTGAAATACAGCCTGTGTATCTTTCACTGAAATTTTGATAAAAATTGATTTTAAAACCAGAATATACATAGACTTCCCCATGAACCGTGTAGCTTGATTCTGCACTAGCTTGAAGGATGGATTGGTGTCAATGAAATGGGTTTACATTGGCAACTTACAATTAGTAACTAGGTGAAAATTTATCATTAATATAGGGGTACAATTTAGTGGTTAATGTTAACTTTAGTTGCTTCAATTTCCAAAAGTGCAGTTATTCAAACTACCCATTGAACATGACTTCATGATAAACTGTCAATATTAGTGAGATGAGATGAAACTGCTGATTAAAACAGAAGCATACAAAATTACAAAGTAATCTTATTTGCCAACTACGTTATCACACGGGCATCTCAAGAAGGTATATTGTGCTTATAATTTTTATTTTAACTTTTTTTATGGAATACAACTCTGCAAACCCGCATTAAAACAATTATAAGCAAATTTCTCCTATATAAACCTATTGGTTAAAAGAGTGGCTAAACAATCCATTTATGTTTAACCAATTTTTTTATTAAAGTTCTCTTAAATTTATCTATGTTGTAAATTATCAAAAGTATATTTTTAAATTTGTTTTACAACATTTATTTTTGTAATTTGTTTGTAATTTTTTAAAATATTTTTTTTATGAATGGGTTGGATATACATTAAAAAATGATTAATAAATGTATTGAATCGGAATTTTATTAAATAAATTTAGTTGATCAAAATAAATGAAAATTAATATTTTTATATCATCCATTAAAAAATTTATTCCATTCATTCATTCCACCTTATTGAGCATAACAAAATGATTTCCAAATAGAAATGGGCGAAGGAATAGTTTCTATTATGTGTCTTGTTGTATTGCCATCGGAGCTGGCATATGGTGTATTTACCTGAGTAGAAGAGATTAAGATTTTTTCTAGTATATGGAAGAATTTATGAATATGATATTAATCTAAAATAATTTAGAGTAAACTATATAGTGTTTCATTCCTAAATATTAAGAATGTAATATATACTTAAAAATAAATAAAAATAAGAATATTTTGATTATATTTTTTGTGCTACCAGAGAATTGATTAAAAAAATACAAAAATTGAACCAATCATGAACCTAAAAACTGCATTTATCTATTCAATTTGGATTCAGTTCTTAGGTGAAAATTATATTAAATAAAATCACCAACATTCTAAATTTGATTTTCTTTTTACTCTCAAATAAAACTTGAAGTTATTCTAACTTCTAATTTATGATTTAGACTAAGCTGCCATTTAACATAAGATTTAACATTAAAAAAAAAAAACATTTGATTGTGTATTTGACTTTTTATTTGAGAAATTAACTGTTATGAAATGTAATATGCATACTATCAATCAATATTTTTAATAAATTTATCATCCGAGAAAGTTTGTGATAGACTAATTATTTTAAATAAAATTTTATCAGTTTTAATAACGTATTAAAAATGTAAAATTGATAAGAAATATATTTAACATCAAACCATCTTGTCATCCGGTAAAGAGCCTTCCTTAGTGGTACAAATAATGTGTGCAAACTGATTTGGAATCCTACGTGGCTATGTTTCATTAGATAATTTTAGAGTTAAAAAGAATAAACAAAGCACACAAATTAATGGAAAACAAAAGTCGAGTACTTAACTTTTTCCGCAGTGCGTATAATATGTATTATATTTGCACAAACATGGCTTAAATAAATGCGAATAAAAACTATTAGCTGAATTTTAATTTTAAAATAAAAAATAGAATCTTTGACGAAAATCAAGATAGATTCTGGTGCTACGATACGAGAGTTTTTTAAATTTTCGAATTCGTAAAGAAATAATATTTTCCCGATATTTTTTGAAAGACAAATGTTAACATTATAATGTTTATTACCCTTTTGTTTTCTCCATCGCGAATTACTTATTCTTACGGTAAATCAGTATATAATTTTTTTTATCCATAAAGAAGTATTATAATATATAAATTTGTTTATCCATAAAATACTAAACTAACAGAAATAAATGTTTCTAATTAAAACAATATATATAACTTGTATAATAGCAATTATGGTTCGTATACTTTAGCACTATTAAGAATGTGGATTTTATTTTCCTACTACATCTATTTTTGTGACGTCTATTTCTTCTTTCCTTTGCCTTTATCAGTCTTTTGTTTCCATTCATTTGAAGTGCTACAGGTCCCTATACTGTCATTACGCACCACAGAACTTAGTGAGACGAAAAGCAGAAAGAAAAGATTTTGGAGTTGCTAGCCCCTATATAGAAACAACCTGAGCATGTAACAACAACCAGACAAAATCTTCATCCTTGTACGGTATAGTTAGACATGGCAACCACAGTGAGACTCGTTTCACTGCTTCTCATCAACCTCGTAATTTACATGAGCGCCACCGCACAATGTTCCATAACCAAACACTCAGACCCTAACCCCGCAGAGTTCGTGAAGTCCTCGTGCAGGGCCACGCGCTACCCTGTTTTGTGCGTCCACTCGCTGCTGGCCTACGCAACCGTCATCCACCGAAGCGACCGGCAACTCGCGCTGACGGCTTTGTCGGTGAGCATATCGAGGACTCGATCCTCGGCTTCGTTCCTGAAGAAGATGTCGAAAGCAAGAGGCTTGAAGGGTAGGGAGTGGAGGGCGGTGCAAGATTGTGTGGAGACCGTTGGTGACAGCGTGGAGCGGTTGAAGCAGTCGGTTAGGGAGTTGGGGCGAACGGGGTTGGGAGAAGAGTTCGCATGGCACATGAGCAACGTCCAGACGTGGGTTAGCGCCGCCCTAACCGACGACGACACGTGTCTCGACGGCTTCGGTGGCTCCGCCATGAACGGAAACGTGAAGAATGTTATAAAGGAGAGGGTTGTTCACGTTGCTCAAGTGACCAGCAATGCTCTGGCCTTGGTTAATCACTTTGCTTCCACCCACCCTACTCCCTCTCCTTAATCTTCTCTTTCTCAAATCCTTTTGCAACTATTTCGTAACTTTCTTTTCTGTCTCTTTTCTCTTCCAACGCATATATTTGGTCTTAGGTTGTTTGTTTCCCTGTAATGCATGAGTGCGTTTTTGTAATATAGGGGTGATTTTAATCCTTTCTATGTTTATATATGGGACATATAAGAAGTTCCTGTTGAAGAACTGAACTTGTTTTGGCTTAGATAAATCTGGTGATGAAGAAACAGGATGAGTTTCAGTGCTAATTTTGTTACTGTTCATTATTCCTTTCTGCAACAACGTCTCGTTTTCCTTTTTTGCTTTTTATTCACCTGAGTTGGAAGTCCCTCACTACAACTTTTTCCATGCACAGTCTTAATATATGTGACAATTATGGCATTTTTTTTTATTTTTTAGTCCAAAACTAAATATTTATACACCAAAGTTTAAAAATCAAAATCCCAATTACACATTTAAATGACTAATTTATCTATACATTAATACAATTATCACATTTCAAGAGCCTATTATTCCGGGTCCACGATAATATTTGTTATCATGATTTGGGGTGAGTGGTTATCCATTACAGGTGAAAGTTGCATCATCGTCATCGAAACGCCGAACGCTTCGATTTAAGTGCCTCGGTGATTGTGGGGTTAGTTACTTACCCATGGTTTTTTAATTTTATTTGATTAGCCTCTCTTTCGTTCTAGGAAAAGAACCTACAGAATTTCAAACTGTGAAAGCGAAAGAAAAGAATAACTTTGGAATTCAATTTGAAAGAGATAAAGTTGAGTGAAGCGGATAAGCATGAACTAAACCAAGGTGACTAATTATGTTCAGTTGCCAAGCTTAAGTGACTAAAAATTAATGAACCCAAACCAGGTCCTTGAAATGCTTACTTATGCCGTAACTTAACCCATTATTGTCCCATAACAGGTGTAGTTTCTAAGATAAGAAATGTTTTCACTTACATCTTGTATGTGTCAATTTGAATTTTCAACTATTTTAACTTCAATATATTAATTATGTGGTTTTTATGATGTTAACTGATAAGAAAGATATCATTTTCAAAATAAAACTCACAAAATTAAAAAAATTTAAACATATGATAAACGGTAAGTGTATTTTAATTAAATTATAAAATAAAATAGTTGAAAGTAACCTAGAACTAGAGTACACGTATTCATTTTGAGCTTTGATATATCCAAAATGCTTTGCAAAGCAACCAACCCTTTTCCTTTGTGACTGTTGACTCGGAATTGTTTAATTTGATATCATATGCATTAAAAGGGATATTTCAAATGATACCATATCACATTGGTGGCGTTTGGTTGGGAAATTCCTGTGCGCTTATTGAAGGAGTCACTATCAACTGTACCCATTTTTTTTTTTTGTGAAAAACTAAATGCTAGCTTTAAAAGTTTTGAAGGATTTGAAAAAAAAAATCGAATAAAACTATTCTATTCTTTCATAAATCTTATAACTCAATTTCTAGTTATTTCTACTCTATAAAACGGCCTTATATGATAAAAATAGCTTCGAACAAAAGGAGGACAATAGATGTGTGTGGAAATAGAATTTGGAAGAGTATGACATATTTATCGTTTTTAATAATGATTAAATTAAAAGTTATACCAAACAGTGATTTGTAATTTTAAAACAATTTTCCAGTTCAGTACTCTGTTGATATACTCTGGCCAAATTTCTATATTATTAGTAGAACATACCTTATACGATTAACATAATACAGTAAACTAGACAAAAATAACGCACTTCTGACCCCAACCACTAAATAAAGCCTAAAACATTGTAAAAACCTATCTTTAAGACCCTATATTCAGCCGCATTGAAACTTTCCTTTTTCCAATTCCAACTCAAAATTTAAATCTTATTAATTTAGTGGACGACACTACTAACTGACCCACCTATAATATGTTAATTATTATGTTTTTCCGATAATGTTTTCCTCAAATTTCATTTACAGTAAAACTTTTGACATTTATTATTAAGCGATGGGCAACTATTGCGGTTTCGTACAAGAGTTTCCTAGTTAAATCTGGAGGAATTCATCTATGTATAGAAATATATTTAAACTAAAAACCTATTAATTTTGTTGGATTCTATTTATTTCCCGACCTAATCCCTCTAACATATCTCTGCTCAAAAGAATTTCATATTCTTTTCTTCATTCCCCTCAATTTCTTTTCCACCAGAAGAAACAAAAACCCAACTGTGTTACACGTTGGTAAGTTAGAGGGTTTAGAATAATTCGGCCATGAAATTAAAGAGCGACATACACTTCCCCGTCGATTGAAATTGAATTAAAATAAAATCATGTCATGCGAAATAAGCCAATTAATCATATATAAAGTCACTAAAAGAAAACGTAGGAAAAAAAAGTCAAAAATTCCCCACCTTTTTTCCCAATCAAATCTATTCAAATATGAAACTAGTCACACTGAAAGACATAATTATCGACTGCTTTTTCACACCAACTGTGCCATTCTTCCACAAATTTACCTCATCTGGACAATTCCAGCGCTGACCAGCTTTTGGATCTTGCTCATCACCATGGGATTCTTTGTATGTTCCTGTGCAGCCTTGGGATTTTCCTGGAAATCAACCAATACCTGCATAGACAGTACACACCCAACACTGATAAGCACATCTCGTTCTTGTTTCACCACCGAAATATCCATTAACATTGAAAACAAAGGAAGCAAACCTGTCTCATAACAGGGTCTTGGAGAATGTTCTGAATTTCTGGATCCTGCATTGCCTTTGCCTGCAAGAATACGAAATTTAACAGTTAACTCAACTTTTAAATGCAATGATTTAGCTAATAAAGTAAAAAAAAAAAAAAAAAAATTATGGCACACCTGTCTCTCCTTCAATTCCTCAGGAGTTAAGTCTCCACGGCTAGCCTTGTTAATTTGTTGTATACAACTGATATGGATATTAGATTATTAGACACACATTACACATTCAATGTAAGAACAGAATATTAAAAACACAATCCAGGAATGTAAATCCATATCTTACTTTCTAATGCCGTCAAGCAACTCCTGGTTGTTAGCGTCATATTTCAATCCCTCCCGATATGTTTCCAAAGCCTTGTCATATTCCCTCATGAAATATTGCACCGCACCCTTCCTGGTATAACCCTTCACGAAGGTCGGATCAAGTTCAATACACTTCTCTGCATCCTTTAAACCTTCAGGCATTGCCCCCAACTTAGTATAGCATGCTGCTCTGTTACTATAGGCCTGAAAGCATTCAAGAATTTGGACAGATAAAGATCAGCATTTTCCATTAAATACAAGTATTATCAGTTCTATTCAAATAGAATTATTACCCTAGGATCTTCCGGATTTCTTCGTATAGACTCTGTATAATGCTTCACAGCCTCAGGATACTTCTGCTGCTTAAAGAATTCGTTTCCTACATGACAGTTTCAGTAATACATAGTATATAATAAGAAGTTAACGGAATAAAAGAAAAAGGTTACATAGTTATAGGAGTTCGTTCAAAAGAAGATATTATGCTTGGTGAAATCGAATCAAGAGCGCAGAGATAAACTAAAAGACGTTATACCTTTTTCTCTCTCCTCATCAGCCAATTTTGGATCAAAATATTCTTGTTGTTCCAGATCTTTCTTTGCTTTTTCAGCTTCATTAAGTTTCTTCAAAGTGTCAGGGTTGCGGTGCTCAGTTAGTGCTTTCTGGAAAGTTTCAATGGCAGGGTCGTAATCCTTTGAGCACTTCGCCATTTTCACCAAGGCAGTTCCTTTCCTTGTCAAAGCTCTGGCTATCATTTTATAATCTGATCTTAGCTCTCTTCCTCTTTCAACAGCCTTGTCACAATCTTTTATACATTCCTCATACTGAAAAATATTAACCCAGGAATTGCTGTAAGAATGCAAATTTCAGGGGAAGATTGCTTTTCCTAACTGAAATATACATTATCCTTAATTCTTTTTAAATTTTTTCATACAACTCCATCGTCTAATGTGTACTTCCAATAAAATCAAAGACATAGGAATGACAACCAAAGACAAATTTGACCAAATTCCCATCCAACACACAAGCTTCAGCAACAAAATGGGGGTAATGATGTTGAGATATTCAGTGTGAAAATTAACCTTATTTTTATCCATCTTCCTCCTCTAAATGCATCGTACTAAACATGGCCTAATTAAAATCTCACGTATCAGTAGTCACAAACACTTTGGAGTTGTTCAGTTTTTTGGTAAAGTAAAGCATCAAGCACATGTAGGTAAAAGGATACAAGATCTCACAATCCCAGTAATGTTGAAATTTTATGGTAAAATTTTGAAGGCTTGATGAATTCATACATGCTAGATTACACATTTTTCGTTCAACTATAATGGTATGGAATGAAAATAAATTGCCAGTATTACATGTTAGACAGTTGGCTTTCGCAGACAGCTTAACCATAGACAAAGTAATTGCAAGTGTTCCGACACAACATAAATCATTTTCATATAACTAAACAAACACTTGCTAAAAGGAAGTGCTCTTTTACGTTATTTAATAAGACTGACAGGGATAAGTATCACATAATCAAGACCCGTAAATACGTTAGATAATACCCAAATCGCATCCCAAAAATTATTCTTATTCAGAGTATCCAAATTGGATTCCCAGCATTTCAGTTTTCAACTGCATGAATCCCAATCATCAAAAAATAAAATTACACAATAAATTATAAAATAAAACAGCCTCCCAGGTGAAGGAGGCTACACAAATAACGGAGGTTATTCAATTTAGTTAAAGACCAAATATTAAATTATGAAATGACATGTTAGTTAAATAATTTTGTCCCCCCTGATTGGGAACAGCATTGCTCTGCAGTTATCTTTGAACTGCGGGGGATCCCATTTCTCTCACTCTTGGTTCTTCTACGTGCAATTGGAAAGGATAACATGTACAAAAACAATACAATTGAACCAATATTAAACTTAATTTAATGCAATAACATGACCAAGCAGTCGAACAACATTCAAATAAATCACCAGACCCTACAATTAGTTAGAAAAGTGAACACTGACCATACAAATATAAATCACAGAAATTCGATCAAACCAGAAAATAAAAAGAGAATACATACCTTTCCCATTTCCAAGTACACAGCTGCGCGATTAGTGAGATACGATATATCCTCATCATCCAACTCCAAAGCCTTGGTGTAATGTTGAATTGCAGTATCAAAATTCTTCTTCTTATACGCGGCATTGCCCGCTTCCTTTTCTTTCAAAGCCTCAGCCTTCTTCTGCTTTGTGCTCTTCTCCTCCTCAGACACCTCCATGGGCTCGGGTTCGGGCTCAGGCTCGGGTTGCTTGACGGGTTCGGCTTCCGCCGCTCTCTTCCTCTCGGACGGGGACGGCGAATCAGGCATGTCGGCGTCAGCGGTAGGAGAAGTTTGAATCTTGACGTTGAGCAAAACCCCCAGGGCGTGCATGACCCTCTGGTCTTTCAAGTGCAGGTTTAGGTTATTAGGATCTCTCTGGATATCCTGCATCATCTTCACGAAATCGGGTTGTTGGAGGTAAGCCCTAGTTGTGGGGTCCGCGGTGAGCCGGGTCCACATCTCGGGCCCGGTGAAAGCATCACCGAAGGGGCTAGCGGCGGAGGAGCGGGGCCTGGAGGCCGCAGCTTGGGCCTTTTGCGCATCGGCCAAACCGGCCTTGAGGGCCTCGTTGTTGGGGTCGATTTCGAGGCCCTTTTTGTAAGCCGAAATGGCGTCGTCGTATTGGGAGAGACCGAGATGCGCGGCGCCGAGACGACTGTAGCCCTTGGACCAGTCGGGTTTGAGCTCAACAGTCTTCTTGGCGTCGATTAGGGCATCGGAGTAGCTTTGGAGGGACGCGTGCGCGGCGGATCGGTTGGAATAGAGGACGTGATTGGTGGGGGACAAGGCGATGGCGTCGGAGAAGTGGCGGATGGCGGTGGCGTAGTCTCCGGCGGAGAAAGCGGCGTTGCCCTTGGCTTTGGCTTCGTCGGCCATAGGGTCAGTTTGGGTGGTTTGGGTTCTGAAAAAGGAATGATTTTGATTATGGCGAGATTGGGGAAAGGGTTATATGCAATGTAAAGCGCTTGAGAGAGACTAGAGACTTCTGGTGTGCCAGGCGCTTCTTCTGGAACCTTCTGCCAGCATTGTTATTTCTCTGGAGATTGGGTTTTAAAACATGGATAAATTATTTTTTTTAAACTTATTAATTACATAATTTAAATTATGATATAGCAATATGTGTTGTAAACAATATATTGAATTTTGGTTTTGAAATAAATAATTGTTTCTCCTTAATATTTTATATGTTTAAATAAGTGTTTTGCTAACATGCATTGGTGCAAAATAAATTAAATTAACAGCACAAAAATTCACTTAATTGATTTACATTAATAACTTCAAAATCTTGGGAAACTTAAATATGTGATAAAATTATAATTGTTTAATATGAACTATTCCATTTAAAATAATTGTAAATTCAAATAAATCTTTAATTAGTGTCTTACTTTTATAATTAACTACCATTTTCTTTTATAAAATGGTCTCGCATATTAGCAATTATTTCGGTGGTTCTAAAAATTATGAAATAAGGTATTTTTTTCAATTAATCATTAGAACTATTATGTATTCTGTTGCTAAATTATACTCAGCAAATCATCTCAAACTTTCATTGTTAGTGTAAAAACATTAAAGAAAAAAAAAACATGTAACGTAAAAACATTACCAGAAAAAAATGTAAATAATATTCCAATCTCTATATCTTCTTATCTCAACTTTTGGAGTCAGAACATAACTGGGTTGATTAAATTTTTAACTTGATTAAAATTTTAACTTGAATGTGGCGTTTCAATTCGTATTGATGTGATTTGGCTTCAAAATATCTTATTTGACCTGTATTTTTTTTTTAAAAAATACATCTTTTTATCTTGGCAATTTAAGAGTTAGAAATAATAATAATAATAATAATAATAATAATAATAATAATAGATAACTGTAGGATCAAACTTAGCTATATTGGTATAATGTTGCATAAAAAAAGGAAAATATTTTTTCAATGTATTTGTTTGGTATTATTACTACATGGATGTATGATAATATGCTTTCTATGTTCTCTTGTCTGGTGTTACCTTTGGTTTAAAAATGAAAATTTGATTTCTACAAAACAGAAACGTTTACTTCTCAGTTGAAATTATAATCAATTATAAATAGTACCTACATGTAAAATTTTACCGTAATAAATATTAAATAAATAGTAATCTGAAAGGAAACTTGCAAGCACATGTAATATTGTACACCTCTACTTTTTTTTTTTCAACGACAAACTAAGTTAATTTATTATATTGTTTTTTTTCTTATAAGAATGTGAACTTAGTAAATTGTGAACTTGAATTTTAGTATATGATATTCAAACATCAAATCGAATAAAAGTTCACATGCACAATATTTTTCCTTTATAATATATATAGATTTTTAGATAAAAATAAGGTAAGGTGTATATATATAATAAAAAAGGTATTTATAAAGATTAATAATTTGTTATTGCATTGTATATAAGGATTAGTTTATATTGTAATAAAATACATTAGACTTCTAACTATAATAAAGTAGTTGCTAAGTGGTTGGCATCTATATGATTATACAATAGTGAAAAAAATTCATTAAAAAATTGATAATAATTTTTTTCACTAAAAAATTGATAATAGTAGTATAATTTTATTCAAATGGTGATGTAACCTTGTTTGTATAAAAATAAAATCAATCATAAGAATATTATTATTCTTATTATCTTTACATGTTTGTAAAAAATAACTCATAAAGAAAATTACATTAGATACTCATGTCTATGTAGATATATAGATATATTTGTATAAAAAATTATATTAAAAATTGATCGATATGTGAGTTATAATCACAGAGGAACTAAACTCAAAATTCAATTACAAAAGTGTATCTCTATTCCTATTATTGTAAGTGTACACTTGTATAAAAAATGACGTTAGAAAATTGATCACAAATATTTTTCTATATCCATATATATTATAATAGTCATTTTGTTTCTCTTGTCCTATTTGAATAAAATAAATGACGATAATTTTGAAGTTGAAATGCATTTGTAAAACAATAATATCTTATTTGAAATTTTTTAATAAAAGTTATGTAATTCTAATAAACTTTACCAATTTATATAAATTTTTAAAAATTCCATAAATAATAAAAATGATCTTATATATCCAACCTTAATATTTTCATTATTTTTTTAAAATTTACTCTATAAAAATTGATTAGAATGACACCATTTTGATTCTAAATCTTGATTAACTTTTGTATGATTGTATGATTGCACGCGACTAATAAAATAAATATTAAAAAAGTTAACTTTGATGCACAATATAAATATATTATGATTAGTACTTGGATTAGATACAAAATAAAATGGTTTTAATTTATACATGACGAAAAATACATGCATATTGCATCAGTCTACGTAAAACAAAAGACAAAAATTCATTGAAATGCGATTGCAACAAGAGGGCGCAATGTAAGAAGATGATTGATAGGAACTTGCAGGTGGAAAATGGAGAGATAGGGTGTGACTTGTAAGAGATGGAAAGGTAGAAGGTTGCCATGGAAAAGAGAAAGGAAGATGCAGTGAGGGGGTAAGAGGAGGTTCTAATAGTGATAGAATTAGGAGCAATATAGTCTTTTAAATTTTAAGAAAATGGGGTGTGAACTTAGTAGTAAGGAGGTATCTGAGAATAACAGCAGCCCTAAACATTCAGTCCAACAACAGTAAAAGGGGTAGAGCCCAGAAAATAGCAATCCGCAAAATAAAACGACGAGTAAGAGCAACCATAGAGGGCCAAGAATTTTAGCTACACTACTTAATAGTTTTTGAGGCCCAATTAATTCTTATGCCGAATGAATGAGTCTGGAAAGCTTCTTTTGACCCATCAATCTCTCTCTATACAAATATACACGTGAAGCAACAACAACAAAAAAATAATGTCAACTCATAATTTATTTAAATTATACTTACATATTTGCATAAAAAAAATGTTTGCAGCATGTCATTCAGGCAAAAGACAGTGGAAAAAATACTCTAGTTTCCTTCTCTGAGTTACTTTATAAGGAATATTACTGATGTAACAAGTATTATCTCAAAAAGTTCTTAAGATTCTAAAAGTAAATGTAATTCATCTTATATAAATAGATATTAATGACTAAGAACACTTATTTAAGATTGTAGATGAGTGAAAATAAAGAAAATATTTTAAATGAACTCAAATAGAAAATTCATACACTTTATAAAGACTAAAAAGAGTGATTTCAAATTTTATAAATGATAAACATAGAAATAAAAACATATTTAAATCTTAAAAACTTACTTTTATAAACTAATGAATTCTGTTAAAATAGACATAGAGTGGCATGAGACCCAACGTGTCATTACAAACTTTTGTTGGAGCAGGAAAACTTAAGGTGTGATTGCTTTGACTTCAATGCTGGTAAGAGTGCTATATGTACTCCTTCTTTTGATGTATACCCACTTCCACTTTCAATACATATAAATTATCTTCATATGTACTTCAGCTCTTTTCCATATGGTCATTGCTCAAACTTTACTAAATTAAAAAATTAATTCCCAATGATTTATTTTCTATACCTATTTTCTTTATGCCATAAACAAGAAACTAGTCATTCAAAAATAATTCTCAAATATATGTTTTTATACGCACCAAGGGTCAAATATTAACTATATTCTTTTTATATATTAAAATTCACGTACACATAAATTAATTCTAAAATTTATTTCTTATTCATTTATAAAAATTAAAATTTTAATGAGGTTAGTTTTTTCTTTCTTATAAGTACTTATGAAAATAAATATTGTATCATTTAGATTAAGAATACGACACATAACCTATAATACAAATATTATTTTGCTTTTAAACAACTCACACTATTTTTACAAATTTTACATTAATAACTATGTCTTATAAAATCCACATCTTATGTAATTGTTTACTTATGACCCAATATATCATTTTTCCAATAGAATTTCCTTCCAATATCGGGATTTTAAATTTCAGATGTAGTGTTCTTGTTACTGGGATTAATGGAGGGTTGCAGAGAGAGGGTATAGTGTAGCCATGGATGCATGGTGGGGCCAAGATGACACTTGAATCACGTATTAGATTTTTGCTTCACTTCTTTGCTAGTCACGTAGGCAAAGCAATAAGAACTCTTTTTTAGCCCTCTTTTTGGTTTTTGGTCTCTATTCAGTCAAGGAAACTTTCAATGGAAACGAATTTACCACTTCTTTAGGCGGAGAAGCAGCCCCATACAGAGGATGAACAGAGTTTCACCTTAAAGTTTCAGTTACTTTGCACCACATGTCACACTTTAAAAGTTCAAACTTTCAATAAAAAATTATTAATTTTTCATTCTGTGTAAGTATATTAAAAACACTAACTCTTGCTGTATATTTATTTTGTTTTTACAAGGACTTCAATAAAAAAAAAAGATTTAACAAATAACCAAATAAATTAATATTCCAATATGTTTAAAATGTTAACTAGAAGTATTAAACATGTGTAATTTCAGTTATATAACGGTAAATTACTGAGATTGTCTATATAAGCAGATGGAAACAATGAACAAGGCGAAAAAAAAATCAAATTTTTAAACAGAATATAAGTTATTTAAGTGGAAATACTTAAAATATTTATTAAAACACATTTAGAGAGAATTTGGTGAATGAAATAAAAGAGTGGATCCCACATGCAGAAGAAGTTCTTTTAAGACATTGTGAATCTAATAATAATGAACTAACCCCACGCGTGACCGTGGGGCCCATTTCCCACCGCGGAAAAAAAACACGACAACACAACTCATTTACATTTACATAACTAATAAAAATGAGGAGATAAAACATATGCTAAAGTTTGTATTTTTCTACACCATTCTTTAACTACAGACTTTCATATTAATCTCACCGTCTATTATTTTTTCATAATTGTTTATTTAAAATTAAATTAAATGTTTCAATTAATTACTGTGTAAAAATGTTATTTTTTATGTATTTAATAAACTGATTGCGAATATGACATATTTTAGAAGACACAAACGCAGTATTTGGAGAAGTGTCTCACTGGAATTCCTTAGGTCGGTGGATGGGCCCCTCCTGTGGAAGCTTTAAGAGCATATTTAATAATGAATACAATATAAACACAGACACAATTTCTTGTGTATAAAATATTGCAGACTATTTGATGCAAACAACCACAGCCCGCGTGCGACGCTTCACTGTTCTAACTGAACAAGAATTATTATTTTTCCGAAAACCTAAGAGATAAGAAGCCAAAAAGAAATGGTAAAATAAACTTTGCATTAAAAATATTATGAGGATATATTGCAAAGTAACATTTAAGAACATTTGACCTTAAAAATTACTAATAGTAGAGTTGTTGTCTTATCTGTCTACTTATTTATTTGCACTTTTGATGACACCAGGGCATCTGCAACACTGGAGCTTTGTTTTTCCATCCCCAGCTTTTTCACAGAGCGGGAAAAGCTAAGTTACGTCGCATTTCCAAGGATTAATACAGTATATTATTTCAATACAGCTGGGAGCAATTTAATGACCACATATATTATTTCAATATTTGTATAAACTTAATACTAATACCTTTTTATGACATTTTAAAAAATGTCTATATTTAATATTGTGGTTTATAAATAGATTTCTTATTAAATGGAGTAGTCACCGGAAAATATATAGGAATGAAAAGAGGTTGGGGTGGATATGGATAGTAGTTACCTGTTATTCATCCTGCACCAAATAATTTCTTCAGTTACTTGATGGGTATTTATAGGAGTAAAGGTTTATTAATAGATATTCTACGTATTAAAGTATACAAAAGTAAATGCTCATGTCATAAACTGAAATTTTAGAATTCAAATAAATGAATTATTCAATATTTTTACAAGCTTAATGGTGCAATGTGTTTGGTCCAACTTAGTATTACGAGGAAAAATAATGAAAAAAAAAAAAATTACCGACTCGTTATCATTAATAAACCCCTTATTGCTTAAGATAGACGAAGAGAATAAAAAAATCGATGCAGCTCCCAGCTTGTCCAATTGTTGATCAAAATAGACTTTCTAGTCATAAGTTTTTTATATTTTAATAACCACTGATATATGGTCCTGGTTAGTAGCATTTTATTTGTGCAAATGTAAATATAATTATTAAAGTTATGATGTTCAAGATTAAGTTTGATCAAGATATAAGTTTATTTGCGTTATTTTGTTTATACGAGAAGCTAATTCATTGACATTTAATTTAATTACATTATCAAATATACTCCAATCATATGGTCAAGTAAGACTCGTTGAAGTGTATATTAAATTGACTATATATAAACATTATAAATATTGACTATTTTTCACTTTCTAATCTTTATATATTAAAAGTAACCTTGAAAAATTGTAATTTTACTTTTAATACGTGATAGATACTTTATTATTTGCTAACAGAAAAATGTTAACAGTCCCGCTTGGTTAATGAGCGGGTAGTAATTTATTTATTATTCGCTATGGCATATACTTGTTTAAAGTATCCAGCTTATACTTATAGCATGTTTTATCGTCCTTAATTTCATACACTCCTCTAATTAAATGTTACTTTTTCTATTTTTTTACTGTATGATATTCCTACTTCTATCATATTTGTATTTCTCTTTTTTCTTGTGAACTAGGGTTATGATATCCATGGATTTTTTTGGGAGCAAAAATTATTCTTTTGTCGTCACCATCACTTGCTGGTGGGTGGAGATAGGGGTTTACATTTCTCTCTCGCCGTTTTAGCGCCACCTTTTATGAACTCAAACCTTTACCGGTAATCTAGCTACAACACAATAGATAAGGAGAGAGAAACTCTTGAGAGTGATTTTTTTTTTTTCTAACTTTAATTTCTTCATCTACTTGTGCTTTTGTTTTCTATTTAACCCTACCTCGTCTCCATTTTCCTATTCTTCAACCTTTCTCTTACCTTTCCTTCTCTTTTTCAGTGATTCTCGGGATCTCATCTCTCTCCTTTTGTAGCCAACAACTCCTACAACAGTCAGACACTTCCTCGCTGCAGAACAGTTTGGATTCACTTCAATTCCCGAGGGTCACTATTAACTGCTCTCTCCACCAACCTAGCTTCTTTTCTTGTCCCCTCGTGTTTCCTTCCTTGCCTTTAGCGCTGCTTCTTTTCCCTTTTTGCTCTTTTTGGTCGTAATTGATGATCTTATAAAGATTGTCCACCGAAGGCACCCCACAATCTAGCATATAGTGAATACGTGCTGCAATAGAGGTTGGTTTCATCAGATCTGCAAAGGAGAGTTCTGCACTTGTGCTTTTACCTTCCAACAAGAGTAATGTATCAAGGTTTTTCTTTCACAGATTGCTTGTTCTTAATCTGATTCATGTTTTAGCTTTGTCTCGCTCAACATGAGAATTTACCTTCTTGCTTTAGCAGATGATTGTGAGAGTGTGTCTAATTATTAAGGGCATGCAAATATATGGTGGAATTGATTTTATTAAACAACAAGAAAAGTCCAAAAAAAAAAGACAACAAAAAGACAGAAAATATAGTCAAATGCTAAAATGTCCTTCCTTTGCATTAGTTCTGATCTTGTGAGTTTTGGTTGGAGTTTATTTATATCAGATCAACGCCTACAGGTAAATAATGCTTTTGAATTAATTTTTTCGGCTCTCTTCCTTTTAAATGGGTTTTATATTTTTACTCCCCACAATTTCTTTGTATTAATTCAGACTACATATTTTTCTTGACCTAATTAATGATATTTTGCCCCAAAACGCTTGATTGTTTGAAAAATCAGCTTCTGAGTTATTCTTCCTCCAGTATTGGTGTGTTAATTAAAGCCATTTTGAACAATAGACTCAGCAGTTTTTGAGTGCTCGACCACTCTGTGAATTAATGGAAGACTGTTTTGATGCTAAATATATCCAACTTCATGCCTCATCCGCATCATTGCATTGTAGAAAAGTGTGCCTTGATTACCTTCTCTATTGTGTGTTACAACTCATTTCAGTTTGTCTTTTTACGAAAAAGTTGTCAGCGTGTTTATATAAACTTGTACTTTTATCATTTGTATTTTTGTTTCTGTGTTACCTTTGTATCATAGTTTTGTTTTTATTACAACAATTGGATGTTTATAAATAGGTAGTTTATTCACCTTGTCCACCAGGAGGTATTGTATATATTCTTAATTTAGAGTCAGTATTTTGAAAGTTATGATGGCGAATAAATGTTTAACGAGGGTCTCTGATGGGGGAAATTACTGGGAGAGGCAGAGAATGGTTGCTGACCTAGAATTCTATGCTTCAGCATCTAATGTTGCAGAATGATTTACAATTACACTTTTACTGATGCAAAATTTCAATTGTCCATGAGCGTCAGTGAATTTTGATATTTGTTTTTGGATCCATCATAAGTTTTTGTTATACCTTGTTAAAATATTTTTTTAAGAAAATATTTAATTTCTTAAAATTAAAAAAGTGTTAAATATATTTTGAATAATTAAGAAATTTATTTAAGATATCAAATAAAATGATAAAAACTAAATTTATGTAGTTAAATACTGTGAGTTTACAGAAGGCCTTTCTAAATACATCACAACTTAAGGTTTAAGGTATTTATTTGTTAGAGCATTGCAAAATTTCTCATAAAGACTTTTAGAACAGTAAAATAAGAAAAACAGACTTATTGTTTAATAACTTCAAAATTTATATAAAGTTTAGAAAAACCTTCTATTATCCTAAACATTAGTTAAGTTTAGCTTATAGATATTTTTGTATCGTCTTTGTAAGTTGGTGAAAATGCAAACTTGTAGTCTTATTATTATGAATGTTGAAGAATTTATAAAATATAAACGATTAATAAATATTTGACAAGTTTTATATGAGAAAAAATATGCTAAATTTTAAATCTTTTACAAAGAAGGCTGATGGTTTTAATTTGAGTTTTCCTCCCTCAAAAGCAGGTTAAAATCTAGAGCTGATATGGATACTTATTCACATGTTCCTCCTGGATTTCGTTTCCATCCCACGGATGAAGAACTTGTTCATTACTACCTCAAGAAAAAGGTAGCTTCTAAAAGGATTGACATAGACGTGATAAAAGATGTCGATCTCTATAAAATCGAACCATGGGATCTTCAAGGTATGATAAACCTTCTTATTCAGCTCCCTTAGAATAATTCATATAATATATAAACTATACTGCTAACATTTGTTACTCTGTGAGGTAGAATTATGCAAAAATGGAAGCGATGAACAAGATGAATGGTATTTCTTTAGTCATAAGGACAAGAAGTACCCCACAGGCACTCGTACCAATAGGGCTACAAAAGCAGGATTCTGGAAAGCTACTGGGAGAGACAAGGCAATTTACTGTAAGCATTGTCTTACTGGAATGAGAAAAACTCTCGTGTTTTACAAAGGAAGAGCCCCAAATGGACAGAAATCTGACTGGATCATGCATGAGTATCGACTAGAAAGTAATGAAAATGGAACTCCTCAGGTAATTAATCAATTAATTATATGTTAATTTCCCTTCTTTTTATTTCTCTCTTGACCTCTGATTAAGAATGACATTATTGAAATGAAAATAACCAGAATAATTAGTGTCTAACTAATTTCTTTAATGGTTTCCAGGAAGAAGGGTGGGTTGTGTGTAGAGTGTTCAAAAAACGAATGACAACAGTGAGGAAAATGGTGTCGCCATGTTGGTATGAAGACCAAGTCTCGTTCATGCAAGAACTTGAATCTCCGAGGCGAATTTCTAACCCTAGTGCTCCAAATCGTCAACCCTACCCTAACAAGAAGGAGTTGGAATTGCAATTCAATATTCCCCATGACACTTTCCTCCAACTTCCACAGCTTGAAAATCCCATGGTTCCTCAATCTGTGGCTAGTTTGAGTTTTAGCCCAGTTGTTTCTTACGGCTATGGTTGCAAGAACAATGGAAATGCTTTGCAGTCGTCATCACTCACTCAAGAACATCGCCTGCAACAAAGTCTGCAATTTCACTATGCTGGTAATGATCAATCTATGGAGAATGTTATGGATTGGCGAGTACTTGACAAATTTGTGGCCAATCAGCTGAGTCACGATGAACATTTTTCCAATGTGGCTGAACAGATTAAGTTGCTACCAAATAATGGATCTACAAAACCACAAACTGGTCAGGAAATTGGTTCAACTTCCGTCTCCAGTTGCCGGATTGACCTGTGGAAGTGAAAATTTACAGCTAGAAGATGCATACTAATTATACAGTTTAGCACTCTCGATCATGACAAAAAAAAAAAAATTCTGTTCATAGTAAACCCTAAAGTATTACTGTTATGCTTAGCAGTTGAAAACTATGCATGGTGATAACAGTGTGTCAACTAATAATCCGGACTTGTATGATGCAAGAAATACCTAGAGCGTGTAACTTCGAGTTGAACAGTGCATGTTGATGTAATGAGCTCAGTGAATGTTAGAGACTTCATCATTACAATTTAATTTGCATCTAATACAAATATATTAAAGTTATATATACTGACAGGCACATGTTCTAGATTGATTTTATTTTAAACCCATTCATTTATTCTGTCTATAGTAGCTAGGAAGGGCAATATGAACTTTAAAGGCTTGAAGCATATTTACTTGAACAACAGAATATTTGTACAATTTTTCTCTCCACTATTTATTTGTCATTATTTTGTACTTTGACTGTACATGAATTACGAAGGTTATTGCAACATATACTTAGCTTTGTTTCATCTCACTTATCCATTTTTTTTCATATCTTTTTATTTTATGTAACATGATTTATTATATTTATCTATTTTTCTAACATAATTTTTTCTTATTATCTCTCTCGTTGCCTTGTATATCCCAAATATGAGGTGTACGTCGATCTAACATTTCCCAATTACAAACATGCAAGTGTATTTAAGAAGAAAGGAAGATTGAAAAAACTAAATTTAAGAGGTTATTTGATTTAAAACACTGTCTTTTATTATTGGAAAAAATAAATAGACACTCATCACAGCTCCAGGACTCACCCAACACAGTTGTTGTAACTAACAAAAAACAAAGAAAAAGCTAAAAATAATAATAAATAAAGTCACACTGCTAAGCGTTATTTATTGGATTGTTTAATAAAACGAGCGGTCTGTATATCTACTTTTATTTCAATCTTTATAATTAATTTTTTACACTTAAAATGAAGTAAAAATAATGTAATGTTTTTATAAAATAAAAAGTATTTTCAAAATAAATAATGGTAAGGCGTTATCACCATTTACTTGAAAAAGCATTAGTCGTTAGATAAAATACTAATATATTTTTCACACTCATCTCATTACATATGGTACTAGGAATTTATTGACTTTTACAATATTACATTGAAAATTATATTAATAATGCATTTTTATATATTGATAGTACATATTTGTAACATCTACATTACATACAGATTAAATTCTACATGTTACATGTGTTTTTCAGTGTCGTGTGTGCTTTCAACAGTGGGGTGGCAACCTAGGAAACACGCTCCTCCCTTAAAAACAAAATTTGGGAAAAGTGGTGTCAGTGAGACACTCTTAACTTCAAATACTTTTAAAAAATTTAAAGAAATTTCCCATTTTTTAAGTAAAAGACAAATTATTTGAGAGCAGAGAGATATCCAGTATAGAGAGGGAAAGTGAAAAATGGAGATATAGTGAGAAATAGAAGCAGAGAAAGAAAGAATAGAGAAAGTCATTTCTTATTATTTTAAGTAGAGAACCGGTGGAAAAATATTCTGCAGATATAAGCTACAACATAAGCCCGTAAGAATGAGATGAGCATGTTGTTTAAATGCACACAAATCCCCAGAACGTATAAGGCTATACACATTTTCGAATCTCAAAACATAAACTAAAGAAGAAGAAATTATTTTTGAGAGTACAAAAGTACTTAAAGCTCTTACGTCTATTGATGCATGCAACCTGGAATGAACTTACTTAGCAAATATTTGTGCAGTATTGAAAGCAATGCAGAAGCATATATTGACTAAAAGATAGACCACAAAGTGTTGATAACTAATATCTACAAAGGTTCAAATTAGAGTACGGTTTCATTATACTAAGAACTGGTTGGAATATTATTTATTAAATATATATAAATATTAAAAACACAAACAATTAATAGTTAACAATAAACTAATTACATCATAAGAATATTTAAAGGATGCACGGATACGTAATATGGATTCAGTAGGAAACTGACTTATTTTACACTATTCATATGGATTCCGATAAATATAAAGTATATCTAATATATACTGAATACGTAATAGAGTACGGTCATGCATTAGAGATGCTTTTTCTTATCAAAGTAACTGAATAATTAAAAAACTTGCCATATTATTAACAACATACCTTTGCGTGAAACTTGGCTTCTCTTAGTTGGTGAAATATTCCTATATTTACCAGAGGGTGGTTCCTGGGCTACCTCAGAGGGTCTAGGGAGAACCGTGCCTTCGAAAGTGCCAGAAAACCGAAGTGTGTTTCCAAAAGTAAATGGTTTATATGTATATATATATACCTGGATCAGAGCAAATTAATTTAAAGCACCTAATCATGCATGGTTTTCAAAGGCAAGAAGTGGTAGTTATTTGTGAAGGTGTGATTGGATATTGACGAGGGATGAAATTCATTTGTCGGAGTCAACAATTAGAATTCCTTTGAAGCAATGGCACGACACAATGATTAGGCGTGCGCCCATCAACTTAATCATAATGCAGGTTTTAACTGTAGTCTGAGTCATGAATGTTTTACTTGCACAAAAAGAGAGGTAGGCATGCTTCCCTCCATGAGAAGGGAAAAAGGGTTTATGAAAAAGTGTGTTTTCTGACATCCTTTGACTTGCTACAGTTCTCTGTCATACTAGAGAAGATAAAAGCAATTGAGTAGCATTACCTATGCAAAGCCAAAACAAGGAGTGACCATGTGCACTGAGGCGGCGTGATAGTGAGACTATATCATAATTCAGGTTTATGTAATAGTTCTGTGCAGACCACTGTATGTAAAAATATGTGATAAGATAAAACTCCATGTGAAGATAACAATAATATCATCGCACATGAGCTTGTTTTGTTCTCCAAAAAGTATTGTCAATTGATTGAAGAAAGATAAAACGGAGACCAGCGAAAAATAACAAAATAGAGAAAAAATGGTGTAGTGATACAAATGCTATCTAGCAATCTAAGACTTAGATGTATAGGGTAATAGGAGGTCACCTTCTCCAAGAATTAAGTTTTATGTTTTAGACATTTTTTTTTAAATCTGTTTTGCCTAATTCTCATTATCGTATACAAATGCAAACAAGGGATCTTTCAGAATTTTTCAACAAGATGAACTTGAAAATTTCAAGCCCGATACAATATGTATAGTGTGAAGCTTTTGTACGCTTTATCTGCATAATAATAATGTACACCATTTCTTTTTCTATCTGCCCTTTCTCTCTTTGCATAGTTTTTGTCTTTTCTCTTTAACTTTTTTCTCTGCTGTGTCCAAGAAAGAACTTTGTTTTTCTCTTTGACTTTTACCTTTTGTTGCAATTCCATTTAATACATAAAATAGAAATAGGTGTTGAACATGTTGTTCTTCATACAAAGATTTAATACTATTTTGATATACCTTGAAGTTATTTACGTAATTGCAACATTAAAAAAAAAAAAAAGCAAATGTTTTTGCTAAAGTAATTATCTTGTGGTATGGTTGTAAAGGAAGGTCATATTGCTGCTGAATCGCAAAGCATTACCCAATGAAGCAGCAGGATGCTGGGCAATATGTGAACATATATTCGTTTCTTAAAATCTTTGAACGTTACATATGTTGACACTAGAAAAGAAAAATATATTATAAAAGAATACCTGGGGAGAAAAGTATATATCAAAGGGTGATGATACACCCAATTTTCTAATAAGCACTCATCGATCCATTATAATATTTTTATTTTAAAATATAAATTAATTTGAGAAGAATCAACTACAAATTTAAAATATTACTTTTTTTTATTTGGTGTTTCATAGGTGTAAGAAAATTGAGGGGTACCCACCTAAATTTTTCCGATGTCAAAAGGAAAAGTAAATCCAATTTAGATTCAGACTAGTAGAAGATTTTTGGGCTCTGGTTGGAATTTTCTACTTTCACTAAAGTTGCTTTCTGCTTAAGTTGACCTTGCCTTCTAAGGACGCTCTTATCATGGCAAAAGGAGAGGAAGCACTAGGTCAATTTTGTGTATGCATTTTTTTAATGGTTCTTCACAGCTTCTGAAAAATAGTTTCTTTCTTTTTTGTCTTTCTTTCTCCACACTAAACATTTTTATCATGTATTACAGGAGTATAAATTCAATAAACATTTTATAATTAAAAAAATGTAAGTTAAATTGAGATGGATCAGTTCGTAGTTAATTTTTTTTAATTCAATTTCTAAAAGGAAAATTAAAATTTGAAATTTAAAGAAAAAACAAACATATAATTTTGCTTGTATTTTTTTTTAGTTTCTTATGAGAGTATTATTCACAACAATCACATGCTCATTAAATTAGACACAAAATCTAATTAAATTAGCTTATACTAATCATTGATTTGATTAATTTTCATTAAACTCGACCCTAACTAATTGAAATTATCCTTTTTAATTTATTTATTTTTAACATGAACCAATCAGATCACTGATTAGCTAAATATTATTTTTAAAAGTTAATTTTATATCTTTCCTTTATTGTCTAATTTTATTAAATGTTGTGGTTACTGATTATCCATCTTCTTTATGGTATTTTAGACAAATAAAATTAATGTAATATGAAAAATTATAATTATGAACAAAATTATAAACATTAACTAAAAATAATATTGTTATTCCTAGATGATTTTATTATTGTTTAATAAAATCATTGAAGAATGAAAATCTTTTAAAATTTATGCGAAATGATATACGACACGATAAACTTCTAATAAAATATTACATGCTATCAATTCAAAAAAAAATGCTTCCAAAGTACTATCAAGTTACTAAAATAATTATCTTCTCCAAACGGATTAACTCTTTTCGTATTTCATAATCAAAGAAGTTGCAAGTTAACTTAAAAGTCTTACCAGACGCAATCTATAGGTTTTGAATGTAAGTTGATTGATAATTACAGAAAGTTAACGATGATCTATTCGCATTGTGTTCCATACTTCAATTTTCTGATCATAACCGTTATGCTAATATCTGATAAAGGAATTAAATATCATAAGTGATTGAAAAGAGATGTCTAATTCATACCATAAATCCAATTGTGGCAAAGGACGAAACTTTATCTTATATCCAGTAGATCTTACATAGGAGAAAGATGCTGCACAAAATAGGTTCTGGCTTGTTAAACAGAGCCCAACAATACCCAACATACATTCAAGAAGTGGCATCATTTCATCAATGCGCGTATGCTCTCAGAAGTCCAAAAGGCAAACAGACCTCAATTATAGTCTCTGATATATTTACACGACTATGGCCTTGGAGCAAGGATTACTCCGAGAAACTACTTTGCATCGCAAAGTCCTGTTGCTTCATCACAGAAACCATCTCGGTCAAGCAGTTTCTGTGGCGGAGCACTTAAAAGGGGAGATGATGGGGAGCCATAAGCATTTCGTCTTTTGTTCCCACAACCCAAGCTTACTCTTGTGCTCACTCCTGTCACAGGATTTGTGCCACTAGCATACTTGCATAAAGCCTATACAATTTAATCAAACAGTATACGTCATATCAGTGTCACCTTAGGTAAAAATTATGTTCTCACAAAGCATTTCAATCACAACGGTACATATTCTAAACAAGGATGGGTCATGGATCCTGATCATGTGAGGATCATGGGAGAGAGATAAACTCAAATAGCAACAGAAAAGACACTAAAAAGGCCACATGAGTAGAAGTAATCTGTCGAAAAATTTACAACCATATTTATGATTTGGTATTTATCCCTTCTTTTAGAAAGATCCTATTGTTTGAAAAGGTACCAAAAAAATTGATAAAAAAAGATATCTTGCTGTTGCTATTATAAGGTCATGATTAAGTATATGTTGGAATATTTTTCTCACTTGAGAACAATAAAAAAGGAAAGTGATAATGGAAGATGAAAACATGCGTGGATTGATCTTGGTTACTCCTTGGAATGGAAGGGGAGGAGGGGATTGGAAATTCATAATTTTGAAATAATTAAATCATCTTCCAATTCACATTAGAGGATCCATTCCCTTAATAAGACATCAATGGTCATACCTGCTTTTGGGTAAGGTCCAAAACAGCATCACTAAAGTCAGCACCTTCGATGATGGCACCCGCAAGGTCACTCCGTGTGAGGACTGTTCTAAGGAGAATGGCATTAGTAAGATTGGCTTCGTTTAAAACCTGTAGACCAAAGGTAAGAAAATCAAATATAAACCAAATTAAAAGAAAAAAAATAACATCAAACATACAGATAAAATTAATCAAGTTGATGCAGTTACCATGCGATCCATCAATGTATCACTTAAATCGGCCCCTGAAATATGTCAGATGAAAACATTTCAAAATTAGAGTCACTGTCAAGAATTACATACAAGAAGCACAGGAAAGTTTCTGCAAAGAAAATGAGGAGATACATGGAGAATTGTGTTCAAGAAATGTATGAAGTGAAGGAAACAAATGTGTAATTTTTTTAAAATTTCTTGAATTACATCAATCTTTAAATAAAGAAAATAAACGAGTTCTTTATGTCTTTTTGCAGGAATGTATGGTCATATTTTTTTTAACTTAGAGAATAAACACTCTTTTGGATGTGCAAGCATATAAAGCTTAACCATGACTTAAAATGGAAATCGGCCTTGGGCCCAATAGAATCTATTATGTGAATGAATCAGATAATTTGAGTAAACAGTGGGTCTGACAGAGTCTATTAGTTGAAAGTATCTGACTTTTTATTTCTCTCAACAGAGATAACTTAGAATTGCATTCAAAACATTCTGTGAAGAATTTATATTGCGATAAGCCTATACCTGAAAAATTTGCCTTGTATGCAACAGCTTTCTCAAGGTATGCACCATTGAAAGTTGAACCGCTAAAATCAGATTCTCTCATATCAGCAGCTGTGAAATTGGCTCTTCTGTATCAGTCATTCAGAATCATTATGAATAGAGGACTCCAAATTTATACATTAATAGATTCCATAAATTTCTATGAAGTGACAATTTAGAATAAATTGAAGTAACACTTTTCTACTATGTTTAATTGCTCGTGTGTTTGCATAAATAGTGAACTTCATAAAATTGTTAATGTTAACTCGAAATAAACATTTTAGCTACTTTCCCAGCCGCCAGATCAGTACTTCTATATAAAAGTAGTGCCTCTAGTAAAACATCAGCCCGAGGCAACAATGGATGCTGAGAAAAGCATAACAAAACTGACCAATCTTCAGTTTGGAATGTCTACATCAGTAGAGTTTCTTTGTGTTTCTTGACAATGTTGCATTAGATAAAGAAAAACTACAGGGTTGCGCTAACTCAAACTTTCTATATGTTATACGTAAAATTGAAACAACAGAAAAGAAAAACAAGCAAAGATGAACGTCTACCACACCAAATATAAGTGAGAAAAAAAAAAAAACATTTCCTATTGACTCTCCATTCTATTTCTATAGTTCTATTTTCCACCTTTTCCCTTTTCCTTTTGTGATTACAAATTTGATAAAAAGCTAATATAGCTCGCATCATGTTCATTTCTAATTTTTTAATAACGCATGCCAATTGAAATAAAACAACATTACCTGAAATTTTCATTCACATGCACTGCTTTCCTGCAAAACAATTAGCGAACACAATTCAGTTTTCTTATTTCCTAAAACTTAGTCCGAAAGTGTTATTTATGAATCCGCAAATGAGACCTGAGATCTGCAGAGCCAAATTGTGCAGCCGATCCTATCCCAAATTCACCCCTCATTTCAGCCTCAAATTTGTTGAGATCAGCAAGGGCAGACATGTCAGAGCTGAAGGCAATAACGGCGGCCGCCAACGTGGCCGAAACCACTTTCCCCCATTTTTTGGATTCCGCATTGGCAGCCTCTGTGCTACAACCAACACTCTTTCTTCTTTCTTCACGGTGATCTCTGTTTGAATTCAATTGGCAGGTAACGGCAAAGGGCTTTGAATGAGAATCCGAAGTCATTGAAGTGGAGCTTGAAGACACGAGAAGAGAATTAACTGAAAGTGGTGACAAAGAATTGAGCGCCATCATGGTAACCAGTGGTTGTCCACGAAAGTAACGAGGAAGGAGAAGCGATTTGAAGGGAGGCCGAAAGATCAGTTGTTCATGGTGGTGAAAATGGAAGAAGGGTGGAGTAGTGGTAAGTAGCAGCACACGTGTTCAAGCGTTATCTGCTTTCTAAAAATGCCACGTTGTTAGTAAACAAACAATGTGTTTAGAGTAATCATTAGGAAAATAAAACTAAAAATATTTACATGTTACAATATAAATTTATTTTCTATTTAATTCTTTAATAATTAAAACAGAATAACTGTTTATGATTAATAATAATGTTCTTTTGAATTTGACTCCAATACTAGATGTATAAAATTATATTGATGTGTTTTCTGTTAATAATACTCGTAAATCTTATACTTATAAATTAATAGTAGGTATATTACTACTTTTCTATTTATATTATCATGATAGACTCTCAAATCATATATGTTGGAAAAACATAGAAGATTTTCTATTAATAGTGTTTAGACTTAATTATTTTAATAATATTACGTTATTTCATCTTATCGGCTTTATATACAGTGAATGTTGGGAGAAGTTTCTCTCTATATAACCTCAGTTAAATAAAAGTTATTTTTTTTAATCTTATTATTGTGTTTTCTTAATTATTATTTACTCGAATCCAATAAATATATACTTTTTACTTTAAAACAAAAGCAAAAAAAAAAAATCTTTTAATTTTAACTAAAAAAAATCACTGTTCTTAAAAAGAATCACGTGGTTGAATATGAGTTATAAAATGTATTTAATTTATGAGATAAAATTATGATAAGAAAAAATATTGTGCAGCAAATTTTTTATTGAAAGGGAGAATCGTAAAATTTCTTTCATTATCATCACGATTTACAAAGATCACTACTACTTTACAAAATCAAACCTATTAAAAAAAACATTTCGACAAAATTGAGGCAGGAATGGACAGAAGGTTATTGAACAGCTTTCTGACATAAATTGTTCTTTGAACTTGTGACTTGTGAGTCCTTTGTCCCTTAAATTGAATTACTTTGTTGTGGGTTGAAGGGGCGTATGAATGCAGAATTCATTTGCCAAACTTTAACTGAAGCAGTCACAGTGACTTCAGTAGCATTATTGAATAAAAATAATCTAGCAGCTCCATAGATTGCCTTCGTTGGATAAACTCTAGATGTCACGCATGTCCTTCCACCTTGAGCAAAGCTTTCCACCACAGAATGGTCCACCTAATTTTCACCATAAAAAATTCAACCTCATTACTTCATCTTCATACAAAAAAATATATTAAACTTTGAGCAAGAAAATCACAAAGCTTACCAATATCCTCACTGACAACTTTTCACCTTCTAGGACAGGAACAGAGCTTCCAAAGATTTTCTTACTAACATCAGATGCTAGAGAAGACCTACAAAATATGACGTAACTTAATCAACATTGTATTTTATCACAACACAAATTTATTTTCTTCCTAATAGACAAACAATGTTTGGAACAGAATATTAGTCTACTACCTTGATTGATCAGAGCAAAAGGAAGTTTTAAGTTGTCCATTGCTTCCTTTAACCACATAAAAGTATGTGGGAGTGTATTCAGAAAGATCATCATCAGCCAAAACCAGAAGACCAAATGGTCCTAAGGCACCACGTTCTGCTGCTCCACCACTGCTGCTACACTTGTACTCCTTATTGGGTTGGCCACTCATCTCCAAGGCTTTGTTATCTATCTCAAACTCAGCTACAATGTCCAACTGTTGCATTGGAAGATGCATTGAATTATAATAAATTACATTCAACTTGATCTTCTCCTAACTACTTGTCAATAAAAAAAAATTAACATGAACTCAAACCTGAGCAGCTGTTCCAATTTCAAGTGGCACCACAGACCCTGGCTCCACCTTCAAATTTTCAAACTCATCGCTTCCCAATCTCAAACTTTCCACCTCTGCTACAGGCCACTGAAGTAAGTTGCTACCAGTTTTCTCATCAAGTGTCACTGTTCTTGGAATACCCTATACAAAGAAAATGCAATCAATGCTATTGCTAGCTTATATAGCAGTATAGTTTAAAAGGAGACACTAATGGTAAATAAGAAAAATGGGTGAATAAATTGAACACACCTGAATTGATGCCCAACCTTTGGCCACATCAGCGTATTCGCTATCAGACTCTCCAATCCAACTCCACAACACTCTCCTCCCCTTACTCTGATCATAAAAAGTCTTGGAAGCATAAAATATACCATAGTCATATCTGAGTCCAATACCAACATCGTTCTTCGGATCATCTGGTGTGAACTTCACATTCTTCTCATCGTAAGTCCCCAATGCATAATAATCGTGTCTGTCATCATCCAAGCTAACCTTTATCACATGCTTCACATTCTCCCCGTTGATTGAAGTATCCAACCCATTGTTGGATACTGGGAAGAAGTCAACACACTCCCACATCCCAGTGCCAGGCACAGCACTGAGCAGTCCCTCGACACGCTCATAGGTCTTAAAGTCATTGGTATCATAAACCAAGGCAATGCCAGTTTTGTTAAGCTTTGAACCAATACTGATGCGCCACTTGCCTTCAGAGGTGAGCCAAGCTGTGGTGGGGTCACGAAAGTCCTTGGTATCGATGCCTGGTGGGGGGAACAGAACTGGATTTGAAGGGTATTTGATCCAATCAACAAGAAGAGGATCAGAGAGATTTGCAGGGTATGCAAGGTTTTGGACCTGCACTGACTCGTTGGTGGAACCGGTGTATAGCATGATGACTTGACCATCGGGTAAGATGGTGGCAGAGCCAGTCCACACACCGTTTTTGTCATACCATTGATCAGCCACCATTGCTAGAGGAAGGTGAAGCCAGTGGATCAAGTCCCTTGATACAGCGTGCCCCCAAACTATGTCACCCCAAACTGCACCCTTCGGATTGTATTGGTAGAAGAAGTGATACCACCCTTTGTAGTACATAGGACCTGAAATTGGTACCCAAATTGCAACAAATGTGTTAGAAAGGTGGTGCATGGAAAATTGTGAAGCCCTTTTTTTTAACTTCAATAGTTCCAACAATGTTGGAAAAAAGATTTGTACTTTGGTTGGTTGTCTAACTTTCTAGAATTTGATATTGGATCAAGAAAGGGGTAGGGGTTTTTTTTATAGATTTACCATCCAACAAATAAGTAAATATGTAAAGTAAAATATTTGAGGTAAAAACAATGGGAAAAGGCGAGAGTGCTCTTACCATTAGGATCTGAAGCAGACAAACCAGGTTCCCCGACAGAGCAAGCCGAAGCCAAACCCACAGAGATAAGAAAAAAGTCAGTATCCTCAACATACAACATTAATATATTTTTTTTTCGATTTCAATTGAAAGAATAATTTCGACAAAGTACTTTAGCTTCTTTTTCCCATTGCAGATTAAAATGAACCCAATCAAGATTTATAATCGGTTAATAGTATAAAGCATTTTTTTCCTACTAGTTTGTTAAACTCTACATTGAAAAAGAGTTTAAAATGAAAGAAAAAGACAAGCTAAAATTAGCAATGATAATAAGATGACAGAGTGGAAATAGAGCAGAATAAGCAAAATGAAGTTACCGTTCATCCAATTCTTCTCAGGTTGGAAATGGTAAGCCGTTCGCTGCCATGACAGCATGCTATTGTTCCAGGGATAGGATTCTCCATTGCTGCTCTTCAACACCCAGCTAGACTTATCCGACACCCCTGAAGACACGCCACGTGAAAATGGTTTCAACGTTGATCTTGGTACTGTGTGGGGGCTGTATTCTAATTCATTGGGAGGTGTTGATGGCATTGAAAGATGATGTCCATGTCCAGTTGAATGCGGGTAGTCGGCATTGAAGGCCACCAATGAGAGAAGCAGCAGCAACCCAAATGAGATGAAAAGCGCCTTTTTTTGTCTTGGAGGGTCTGCCGGAGAGTGGGGTCCATCGGGAACAGGAACATAGGAACAAGGGAGTTCGGAATGAGACGAGGAGGAGCTTCCCATTGGTGGGGACTAAACAAGGAATGTGCTTCACGCAATGGGAAGAAGACTTATGATTCTTGCTTGGGTAGGGAAACCAGGGAGAAAAGAGGGAGTGGTCAAAACACACAAAACTGCACAAGTTGTAAAAAACTGAATCACAAAATTTTGAGGTGTATTTTCACAGAAAACATGACAATATTTATAAGGTTGTTTCTGCCAGGGTGGACATCGATAGAGCCAGAACAGATTACTATTTTAACTAATAATCGAGTTTAGATCGCTGGGCCCCGCTTTTCTTCTTCTATTTTATTTTCAATACTCTACTTCTGTGGTTTTAGTAAACACCATTTTGTAACTCTGTAACTACTTTTTTGCTTTTCAAAATTCCACACCTATAAATTTACATGATCAAGGTGAGAATAAACGTTGAATTGCTCTTGAGCTTTGTGTAATTCTGTTACTAAAAGTCTTGTGACTTGTGAATCTGTTACTAAAAGTTGGTTTGAAATTATTTCAGTTGAATTTGTTAACCAGAAATTAAGTAAAAATCTACGTTACTGATAATATAAGTTACATTTATATTAATTTGATTATCTTTGTAAGTATCACCCTCAAACGGAGTTAGAGAAAACATTCACTCGAAATAAAATTTTCAAAACAGATTAGAGATTTAGTTTTAAATAATTGAAATCAATCCCACATCTTGAATTTCTAATACACCAAACTACTATTTCTACCCTAAATGTGGAAAAGAAAAAAGGTTTATATTGATTGTTTTTTACTGGCAAACATGTAGCAGCGTCACACATTCGTACGAAGACTAAAACCAAGAAAGATTAATTTATTTGAAGACAATTTATATATATTTTCTTCTTTCAACTCACAAACGTTTTTTAAAATATTTCATATAGGATTGACCTTAACAATAACAATTTTATTCAAAACATAAACCATTTTTCTATAAATATAGGATGACCCTAAACCTAATCCAGAAATCAAGCAGTGTGCTATATTTTTACCATGCGCCGTTTGTTAGTAGGAGCTATCGCTACAGTTTATAGAAAAAAAAAAAGAAAAAACAAATAGAGGACTGATCTTACCCAAAAACTTCAGATGAGTCTTCAACCTCTTTGAATTGTTGTATGTGAAGTTGAACGCACAACGGAAATTATGATGTAAATAATGTTTCAATCCTTCTTTTATATACTATATAAATCTCTATTGCTTTATGTTTAGTTGGTTATATACCTTTTACCTTTATTAAGTTATTCTCTATTGATAAATTATATATATTAAAAGATAACAAATCAAGTTGTTGCATTTTATTTTCAAATAAAATAATTGACTATTTAAAATTATTTAAATGTTATTGTATAATAATTAATTATAAGATAATCCATAAGTATTTCATCTGTGGATAAAAATAATATCGTCATATCTTTAATTTGGTTGCATCCTATTTCACGTTAATCATTTACCTAGAACTGTAAACACATGATTTTTTATCCTGGGAAATGAAATATAAAAAAGATGCTAGGATTAAAAAACGTGACTTTAAACATAATCGTTTCTAAAACTATTAGATTTAAAAAATGAAGTATAAGAACGAAAAGTAAATTTTTAAAATTTAAAACTATTAGATTTGAAAAAATAAAGTACGAGAATGAAGAATAAATTTTAAAAATTAAATGTTTAGAATAATTTATTTCTTTGTCTAATTCAATATTAAATACGCGCGATGCAAATAATTATGCCGTTATTTTTGCTAAAATGGGACCATCGTTTGTTTTTGTGTGTATATATATATAATATCGTGATTTTTTAATTGATTATTATATTTTTAGAATAAAAATATATTTTATTTTTTAATTGATTTGGTAACAATGAAAAACAATAAATTTTTTTCTTTTTAATATTTTTCGTAATTATAACAAAAACTAGTTTCCTTCAAAATATTATAAAAATAAGCTACCCGTTATAAAAGTAATCTCTCTTCCTCTTGTATAATAAAAGTAATAAATTATGTTAAGATATTATTTTTATGCTTATTTTCATAAAGAAACTTTGATAACAAATGTTAATATTAAGGTGTACACAAAGTAAAGTTTTTACATTGAATAATATTTATGCTTAAAAAATGGATCCTATATGTTAATGTATTATTTATTATTTTATATAATTTAAAGTTTTAGAAATAAAATATGAAAATAAGGTATTCTGACAATGAATTTAAATATAATTTAGTTATTATTAATGATCTAGTATTAAATCTTAATAAATTAATATAAATTAGGTTTTTTATAATTTTATAGGTGTAAAAGAAGTGTTGGTACGAATAAAAAATAAATCAATTATTTAGGTTATTTGATTGAAAAAAAATTATCAAACTATCTTTTTTTTATCTTTCTCACTCTTGTTTTTCTTTCGTTCATTCTTATAAGATCAAGACCATCTTTATTCTTTGAACTAGATTCTAGAAGGGAGTATAACTCCTATTCTAACACTTATACTTACTAGTAAAGTTATACAAAGACATTCTACTTGAGTTTAAGGATGCTTATTAGTTAATAAAAACCATAATTCAAAAACAAAGTACAATATTTTATTATCAAAAGAATAAAATTTATTTACAATATTACCTAAATAGTTTTTTATATATAAAAAAAATTGTATCTGTATAATGAAATTCACAATTTGTACATAAGAATTAGAAGTTACTTTTTCTTTCAACATATAATTTTCCAGGCGGGCTATTTTTTCAATAATAAAAAAAAAAGTTACACCATTATTATAAAATCTTGTACTTATTCGTCTACCAACATTATTGATTTATGTACAGAAAATCAACATTATTGGTAATTTAATAACAATATTTCTAAATAATGCACTTAATATATACTAAATTAAACCACGTCATAATCGAAGTTAAGAACGTTAAATCAAAGACGGACAGTAAAGACAATCATGCTTCCCCATTATTGATTACGCTAACGTGTGCCAATGATATTAAAAAGTGGAGAAATAATAGTTATGAAAAATAAAAATACTTAAAAAACAACAACAGACCTACCTCATGTGAACCATTCCTAGTTATGGTCCACACATAACCTAGATTCTCGTCACCAATCAAACTAATTATTAGAAGCCACAAAGAACATTCAGAGAAAGGTTCAAATGGCTATATGATGTAGTATACTTGGGTGACACGAGGCATATGAAAAATCCAGAAATTTGAATCTTAAGAGTAAACATATAGAAGTCTAGATTTTCCTATCAAACACTTGTTTCAGCTTTGTACTTTATTGGTAATAATTGTCACTTAGTTTCACTAAACAATCATAAGAATGGTTAATCATGCTTATTTTATTCTGCATGATTCCAAATCCAAGTGCAACATTCACCGTCTCTACCATATGATTGCTTTGAACATATATTATTGTTGCCGAGTCAGATGGAGGTGGCGCTGCATACAATAATGCATTTGCCATCACAGATTGCCGTGGCTCTTGTATTTACCAAATGTTTTATGTAGGTTTTACACCACACAAAAACAACGAATTGGCACACACTCATTGCTCTATTTTTAATCTTTATAAGCAATACCAGAGTTTCTCTTTCTCTGTTTCCTATCTTTGTGAGGCTAATAATGGTTTGGCCCCACCTACGCTCAATAATGTTTCACTGTTGACTATGAAACAAAACTAATCAAACAGAAACTCACCAACATACCAATAAACCGTTCGGCTTAGGTCATTCTGCAGCATGATTATGGGCCAGTTTGTTTCTGTGTTTTTATCCAAAACAGTTGTTTTTTTTTATTAATTAATACACTTTGATTTTTAATATTGTTATGTTTAAACACTTAAGGGTCTAGAAAAGAATAACCATAACATTGAAGAATAAAAATGTAAGTATTTTTTTTTCTTAAGTTAAAGAAAACACACACTGAAGGAAACCTAAAAAACATTACTACAGTATTTTAGAAGACAAAACACGTTCAATCTTCTATTAATCTCTACTATTTTTTAATTGTTCAAATTTTGTTGTTTAAAATAATTTGATTGGATTTATTTGTCGTTTGTAAGAGATACGATGTATGGTGGTGGAGCATAACATTCTTACGACCTACTTAGGATGAATTGTGCTTGGTATGTAAGGTAGTTTAGGTTGACACATGCAATAGGGTGTATTATGGAAGATCTCCACATGCCTATGCTTCCACCAGTGGTTAGATGATTGGTAGAAATAATATTGCATGATTTGATTCAATAAAGATGTTTATATATTATCACATCATTTCATATGTTTGATGCAATGAATCACCACCAATTATTTGTTTATTCAAATTGTAAACTTGTGTTTCTGTTCGGAAATTATACTTCCCAGCATGGGGCACTATAGTATGCATGCTCAAAAATACTGAAACAAGAGCAGGGGGAAAATTCAAGATTAGTAGTTTATTTCGTCCAATTATTTTTAACCTAATATATTCCTCACTTTAATCATATTTTATATCTCTACAAAGTTTCAACTGTTAATATATTGCAAATATAAGTTTTTTATATAATTAATCAATCAATCAATTAATTAAATTTTTTCCTAGATGTGATTTTTAAAACATCATTATAAAGGTTAATAATTTCAATCATGTAACTATCCGTGGTTTCTATTATTAAAAAAGTTTTTTAGCTATTAGTATACTCATCAAATTCCTAGAAATTATAGGTAAATATATAACCTAAAACCAACTCCGAGGAAACAAGTCCAAAATTGTTGAAAAGTGGGAATATAATAGCTAACCTTTTAAGAGATTATTAAAATAAATCACTTATAATTTTCACAAAATGTATTTTAATAAATTTATGCATATATAATGTATTAAAAGAAAGTCAGAGAAAATTAATTAAATTGTTTATTCAAAGACATGCTTGGGACAATAGGTATAGAGATGAGTGGAGTCTAATTGTTCTTTGTTTTCTTTTCAAAGCATAATTGGGAGTGTTATAATATTATAAGTTTTAATAAGTTGACACGTATACTTCCTTCTTATAGTCCTGTAATCATTAATTTGCATTATGTAGGTACATGATGGAGATTTTTAAAATATTTATAAACGAAATACGTCTAAATTTTAAAAATGAGGAGAAGCAATTAGAAAAGATACTTTATTATCCTTTATTTGATGGAGTAGTTGTTGATGAAATTATTTCTATCCATCTTACTCCAGACTGGGTTGCTTGATGCTCCTTATTATGTAGTCATGTTTCAGCATCATACTTCACTTCATAAATCACCACAAAGCTTTCTAGTTTCTTAAAAATACCAAAAGGTGGCTACGTGTCTCACTAAACATACTCAAAGCAACAAAATTATATAAGACAGGGATCCAAAAGCCTAATAAAGTATTGGTGATGCATCATTCTATCCATGCAGACCATTCTTAAACTATAAAAATATGTATTAATGGATATAAACTTTATCTTATAAGTTCCTTTATATATATAGTTGAGAAAGGATATTTTTATAATAAACATTATTTTTATTATTTATTTTTAATCAGTAGGTGACGGTCACAAATCAATTAATTACTGCTTTAGTGCTTGAATGTCCTATTGGTGTCTCGAAAGCAATTTTTTAGAAGTATCATCATCATTGGTTTGGTTTGCATAATTTCTTTGCATGTGATAATCAACCACCACCACGTTCTGTGTCTATACCTTCCTATGCTAAAAACAAACATAAGAGAATTACTCTGTTAGCCATGCTGCATGGAGTGGATAAAATAAATTTGATGGGAATAAGTTTTCACTTTACCATTACTACAAAAAAAATAACTTGTTATGAATTGAATTTTTTCTTCTTATTAAATCTTTCCTCGAATAAATCATTCATTAAAAATGTCTAACCATTATAATTGAATATTTGGCCAAAAGTTTGTGGACCACAAGTATAACTGGCAACCTGTGCGACTGCAAATTGGTATATATTTAATCTAAATATTGAACATGAATCTTTAAAATCCAGTCTGCTTTACCTGTAGAATATGCGAGTATCCATATTCAATACAAAAAAGGCTTAGTACTAGAATCCAGTTTTCACTTTCATGTTCACCAACAAAAAGTTCAACTATGTCGCTCCTCTGAATCTGCATTATTGGTATGTAACACTTTAAGCATTTAAATCATAACAATGACATCTAAAATAACTTTTAGAAGATAGTGCAATTGTCTTCCTCAAAACAATGTGCAATATTTGGTGTGCACCTAAAATTGTACACTGAGATTTGAAGTGGATAGTCAAACCAATTGTTTTTAAAGTTTGAATTAAAGTTTTTTTTTTATGTATTATAACTTTGTTATTTATTTATTTTTTATGATGAATTAAAGTAATGTTTTTTTTAAACAATTCATATTTTATTTTTGTGATTTAATATTTAATGCAGTTTGTATTTAAATTTAAAATGAATTTAGTTTAATTTAAAGAATAATGTATCCAAAATATATTGAAAACATTTTTAATTATATAACCTGTCTGCGGATTTTATAAGATGGGTGCAGTATTCTAGAATTAAAACTCATTTAAGACGGTTTTAATACAGGTTTTAATACAGTTTAAATGGACCAACTCAACCACGTATACAACTCTAGTAACGATAAGAAACAATAAATACGTATGTTCAAAACAAACAATTAAAGATATAACAAGAAACTCAAATGAAATATGAACTCACGTAGTTTTATTAAAAAAACATTGATAGAATGTTAGATTCCTTTTCACTATATAGTATTTTAACTTATTCTAAAAATTTTGAGTTAGGTTTAAAACTTTCATTTCTAATTAATTCAAGTTGAATCAATCCAAAATTATAATAATGAATGAGTAATGGAATATTTTTTAAGAAGATTAACGGACTACTTTGTTTTTAAACTTCTATATGTGGAATTCATGGACTCTTCGTATTTTATTGTTTTTAAGCTGCGAAGCCGTAGGTGGAGAACAAAAATGCTGGGTCTTCTTCTATGGGCTGATCAATTTTTGAGGGAATTTTCTTTTTTCACTCCCATCAATACTCTGTGTAATAAACCCATGAACATTTTTCGAGGGATTTCTCCATAAATATGAAAATCTTTATTTTTTGCTTTTGGATGATAAAAAATTATTTTTAGAGTGTATATTACTTTTTCTATTTTTAGATTGTATAATTTATAAGTAATTTTTTATATGAAATAAAACTTCTAGATTACTTAATTTATAAGTTATTTTAAACTTTTATATTGTACAATCTGAAAAAAATAACTTTCAAATTATATAATCTAAATTTTCTTTTCAAACAAAAAAAAAATTAGATTACACAATACGTAATATTTTCTTTCTCGTTATTATACATTCAGTAAATAAGAGTGACAATGATAACATCAAAGAGGGTAGTAGCAAGTGAGACAGTTTAAAACATAAAAATTGCTCTAATTAATATAATTTATTTTAATAATAATGTGGGGTTTTGTTAAAAGAAACTCCACAAGTTATTACACCAGTACAATTAGTATCATATATCATATGATAGTTTATTAATAATTATAGTAATTACAATAAATTTTTTTATCGATTGATGGTATAAAGCATTTTAGATTGACATTATATTGAAATTAAATTCTATTGTAACTTCACTGACAGATATCATGATATTGTTTTCCTTCCTCTCTGTTCATTATCCCATTCATATACATATTTTCTAGATGGCAAAACCTAACATTTAAATAAAAATAACTATGAACTGATACAAAGGTAAAATAGCTGTATAACACATCGTGATTAAAAGTTTCATCACTTCTAGCACTTTTGTAACTGGAATACACTGCAGCGAGAAGATTGGTATTTGAATCTGCTATGAACCGAATAACATATCACCAGAGGAAAATTGGAATACGACTTTTTACCGTTCCTACACACATATATAAATTACACATTGAAGTTTTGGATTTCTATGTTTGTTTATAGATATTCGTGTAATATACATAATACTTGGTTATAGTTGATCGACAAGTATAGAAAAATTACATACAATAAACAAAGTCAAATCATAGGCTATATCATTGAATCCTTTGATCCTAACTAAATTATACTATACAAGTTTATTAGCTGCAGTGTTCCGGAGCCGAATTTTCTTCGTACAGTTCAATCTAAACCTTCTCACTCGACCCTTTTTCGATAGCATCAATTGAGAATGAAGATAAAGGAAGCGTGATTTTTGCCTTATGTCTCTTTGTCATTCTCAAAAACGGCTTAGCTGTCCAAACCCTACATAATATCAACGCGTTAGCACTGCTATTGTGCATGCAACGTTCAACACGGAAGTGGACTATGGTCTAAAATTGCGGAAAGTTGGCCATATTATTTCACTATCCCCAAGTGGACAAAAATAACGACAACCTTGTTCAAAACTTAATATGTTTCAATCTAAACTTTTTACCCAAAAAATCGGTGTCTCTCCTTATATATGTATGTCAAAGCCATGCCCCTCTTTCCCCAGTGCTCTTCTCAGGTTCCTATGATTCATCATGCCTGACATTCATTCTATTGTTTTCTCAACAACTTAACATGGTAAAAAAAAAAAAAAAAAAATCTTGTATAGTTTCTTATTATTTTTCAAATATTTATAAGGTTATGTAGTGTTGTTTGTTGTTGTTTGGTGCTCAGGTTGGGTTCGACTCAGTACCTGATTGGCTTCTTATTCTCAAGGAAGAGAAGTTTTTCACTCGCTGTTTGAGTCATGGCTCTCTAAAGAAGAATGAGAAGAACGTTTTTTGTTTAGATTGCTGCACGAGCATTTGCCTCCACTGTTTGCCCTTTCACCGCTCTCACGTCCTTTTGCAGGTGCAACACAATTTTTTTTTTTATTACACTTGAAAAGGAAAATGCATTGATTTCCTTAACCCGAGTTCTGGATTATGTTGTCAGATACGAAGATATATGTACAATGATGTATTACGGCTTGGTGATGCTCAAACAGTGTTGAATTGTTCCCTTGTTCAAGTAAGCAAAAACATGAATGTTAAAACATAAACAAAAGTGTATATATAGATCTAGTTGATCTAACTTTTTTCTGAACTGATGAATAAACAGCCGTACACGACAAACAAAACCAAGGTTGTGTTTTTGAAACAAAGACCACATGCTCGTTCTCACAAAGGCTCTAGGAACCTTTGCATCACGTGTGATCGTAACCTCCAAGACCCTTACATCTTCTGCTCTCTGTCTTGCAAGGTTCAAATTTTGCGTTATTCAATGGCAACTTTTAAGTTTCCATTTTTTTTTTTTTTACATATTTTGATGCTAATTTGTGGCCTTGATTTGGACGCAATTATTGTAGCAGGTGCATCAACATCTACTAATTACCAAAAGCACAACCGTGAAAGGCAGTTGCAACAAGTATGAATTCTCTGTGCTACTAGACAAAGAAGGAAGCAGCGAGAACACACAACAAATTGAAGATAGCCAAATCACAACCGATTCAGTGGTGGACTCACCCACTGTTTCTGGGTCAATAATGGCAGAGAGTGTGAATGAGTCAGTCAAAAAGAAACGTGGCAGTGTTGACATGGTGCCAGAGATTTGGTACACCATGGTGAACCGGCGAAAAGGTGTTCCTCATCGATCTCCACTGTACTAACAACATATCCTCCAACAAATTATTTTTTTAATCAAATATAGCCAGAGACATTTTTTATAACGTTGTCAATTTATAGAACATTTTTTTATTACTTGGTCTCTCTGTTCTTGACTTATGAGTTATGCACTTTATATGCAGTTCCTTTATTATTGATCAAAAGTTGAGAATGTTAGAAAGCTTGTGAATATTCTAACCTTCTCATCGCTTCCACGTTACGTATTCATAAAACAATTCTTCATGAGGAAAAGTTGGACAAAGCTACTCTGTATCATCGTCACACATTCAAAATTCTCTTTAAAAGGCAAGCACGTATATCTTACAAAATCTCATCAATATACAAAATCAACTTGTGAGAACGGTTCTTTAAATCCTAAATCATAAATATTGTAATTAGTCAAATATTCAGACGAGGATGTCCAACAAAAACTAACTAATTTGATTAAAATTATTTTAAATTTAAAACATAAAAGCTTACAATCTTTCAATTTTGCTTTGGGTGAGCAGTTTGGATGGAAAAAAGTGTTGTCAATGAATGATCTAAACATAGCTACCATTAAATTCACACTAACGATAGCTTGGATAGGAGGAAAAACCGTGAATATGAATAGTTTTTGTTGATTGAAGAGGGGACAAGAAGAGAATAACAAGATGAATTTTCAGAAGTTCAATATATATTGTTTTATTAGATCAGTGAGAGTTTAACAATATTAGATTGGTGGATATTTCACCCAAAGTGTAAAATGTTCTGAGTTAAAATTTATTATAACTATTAAATTAGGAGTGGAACTTACTTAAAAAATAGACAATTTTATAATTTCTATCAAATAACAAGACGGAAAAGTGTATTTTTAATATTTTTTTCTATTCAAATTCTTTAAATATTCTCTCCACCATAACAGACGCATAGTAAGACATGCAAAATTAAATCGATTGTGGTTGTACTACAAATTCATTCGGATGATTTGCTATATTATACAAATACATGGGGATATATGTATTTTGACGTATGTAAAAAATATTGTATTTAAAATAAATAGATTTGTATAATAATAATAATTTTCAAAATTAATAATTTAAAAAATCAGATCATATAATTAATTCAATAACATAAATTTTAAAAATTATAGTATTTTTAACCCTTAACTTCAGTACTTAAACAGTAAATATTTTGAAACACAATCTTTAAAATTAATTAACGTTTAAACATATGTTTTCTTCAAATGCTTCTTCATGCATATCTGATTTGAACTTGCGCTACAAATATAAACTTTTTCATACTCGGCTCCATTTTCATCTTAAATTCACTAAAAAGGGATTTTTTTTTTCATTTAATGTATATAAACTATACATATATTTTAAATTTAAATATTAAATTATTATGTTACCATCGTCTTAATTTCTCTTTTTACGACATTCATATGTTTTTATCGTATTTTTGGTTTCAAGAAACAACTATACATTTAATTTGAATCTGAATTGATTTAGTTTTTTTTTTTAAACGAGTGTTGATATGTTGACACGGTTGGAAAAATTATTTTCACCTCACAAAATATTATTATTTCGATCATATTTCTTTTATATTTATATATATATATATATATATATATATATATATATATATATTATTTTTAGAATAGGTTGTAAAGTAAGAATATTTTGTATTATTTAGGTGTCAAACTATTTATATAACACAATCTGTCGGAAATGTTGAATATTTTTTTCGAGACACGCATATATAATCGAATTACCACGGTGTAACCTCCATTAAATCTATATTAAATGTGAATTTTCATTCTTTTTCTTTATAATTTTTGGTTACCCAAAAATAGGGAATGGGCCAAATGAATTAGGCTCAGAGTGGGCGGAGGCCCACAAAGGAGAGGGGGAAGAAGGAGAGAAAGGCGCGTTCGGTTGGTTGAATCCGTCACCGCCGCCGCGAACCACCATGTGGAGGTTAAGTTCACGTCGAATCTCTTATCTCGTAAGTCTCTCTTTCTCTCTCTATCTCATCGCTTTTCCAAATCGCTTCCAATTTCCTTAGCGTGACTTCGTTGGTCAGGTTGGTAGATTGAGTCAAATTGAAGTAAGTGATGTGAGGGTTCAGCACCATCGTTGCTGTCAAACTCAAGTCTCGCCTCCTCCGTCGAGTTTGCAACAGGTTTGTATCTGTTCACCGTTCATTGTTAGTTACCGTCCATGCTTAATGCCGTTACCGTAAATCCAATTAACTTCCCTCCCTCGCAGACAAAATGTGATCCTCTTAACACCGTCGTTCCGAGGAGTTATATTGGGGAAAACTTATCTAGAAAAGATAAGACCAAATATCTTTACTCTACAGTAAGTATAGTGATCATAATAGTTTTATGTGGCTTGGTCCATAAATATATATTAGTGTTTTGAAGGTTTAAACCTGGTGAGTGACACTGATTTTTTTTTTTTAATAATAATAATAATAATAATAATAATAATGCAGCTTCTTGAACTCAACGACAGTAAGGAGGCTGTTTATGGTGCTCTTGATGCATGGGTTGCGTGGGAACAAAACTTCCCAATCGCCTCATTGAAAACGATATTGAATTCTCTTGAGAAGGAACAGCAGTGGCATAGGGTTGTGCAGGTAGCACTACTTTTTATGCATTATCTTTGTCAATATGAACCATGACTAATAGTAGTTCAAGTCGCCCTTTTGCTATCAATTTAATTATTCTGCGTGAGACAACGTATGAGAAAACTGTAATTCATTTACCATTTTTTTTATTTTCGTCTATAAGTCTTTATTGAGAAGTTTTGTCCAAACAAGACCTATGTGCCTTTCTTTTCTTGTGATTCTGTTGGTTATTTGTTACTTAAAAAAATGCATAGCATGCTATGAAGTTTATCAATTTTGTAAAGTTCACTTAATATTTACTTGACCAGCAATTTATTTGTGTTTGTAGAAGATTTTTGTTGTCTGATTCGTTTAGTACTCAATTTATCCATTTGTTGCTTTCTTTCTTTTATTGATGAAGTTATAACTTTATATAGTTTATTTGATTTTAGTATGATCTGTAAGCATGTTAGTTTAGGATTTATTGTGAATTTTGAGTCAATAAATATGTCTGGGATTGCTTTTAAGATTTGGGAGAAAAGGAAAGGTCCAGGGTTGAATTTTAGTTTACCTCGCTAGTACTGTTAGTAAATTACTCTGGTTGTTTGATATCCTACCCAAGGTAATTAAATGGATGCTGAGCAAAGGGCAGGGGATGACAATGGGAACGTATGGTCAATTGATAAGAGCTTTAGATATGGACCATAGAGTGGAAGAAGCGCAGAAATTCTGGGAAATGAAAATTGGTTCTGATTTGCATTCAGTTCCTTGGCAATTATGTCATCTCATGATATCTGTATATTACCGAAACAACATGCTGGAAGATCTTGTTAAGGTAAGATTTCGTTATTTTGTGTCATTTCTTAGGTTTCCGATAAGTGATATGTTACATGTATAAATTTTGAATGTGTTTCTTCTCTTGGCTGTTTAATACTTCTGAACATTCTTCCCTCAGTGGAATTGGGAAATTTTGGTTTTTGATACATTTCATTCCAATGGTGTTGATTAATCTATGTAGCTGACTTCAGAACAAAGCTGCGTTGTTGTTGTATGCTAATATAATCTGCAGTATGTTTTCCCTTCTAAATGTCCACGATTTTGTTTTATGCTTTACTTGATTTTTTATGGGATAAATTTCTCAGTACCAAGAGAGACATAAACGATGAGAGCTTAAATAATACAAAATTATCATTTGCAGTATCCATTAAATTTTAGTTACTGGTAACCTTCATTTGAAGTTTTATTTGTTGCATTGTACTTCCATTTATTTTTCTTCAACATTTTAATCAGTAAAATGTGGACTGAATTTATGAAATGGTTTGAAAGTTGAATAGTCATCACGGAGGATAATACAAAATATTGTTTATCATTAATAAATAATTAATTATTATTTGAATATAGATTAGAGGAACAGCAAAGATTACTTTACCCAGTCATTTCTTTTGAGGAAAAAAAAATCAAGTAACATGCTTATATTAGCTGTGGTGGACTGTATGGTTGGCAGCTTGCATATTGTAGTAACAACAGAGGTATTACTGGGTTTGCATCCAGCATCCTTACTTTTTGTTCGACAGTTACATACAACTTGTAGTTAAATTAACTAACAGTTAATCTTCTCTTTATTTTCCTTTGCTTATGAAAAGCTTTTCAAGGGGCTGGAATCTTTTGATCGAAAACCGCGGGATAAATCTATCATTCAGAAAGTGGCAAATGCATATGAGATGTTAGGCTTAGTTAAAGAGAAAGAGAAGGTACTGGCAAAATATAGCCATCTCTTCACAGAGGAAGGACCAACTAAGACACATAGAAGGAAGTCATTTGAGTCAAAGAAACATATGCATCTCACCTCAGAGAAACCACGTCAAGGACAATTGTTAACCTCGTCTGAGGAAAAGTAGAAGTCAGGTAGTCTCATGTTATTCTTTCACATCGATAAAATTGTTTGGTTGAAGTTAAAATAGTGCTAGACCAAAATTTTCAGGGTTCAGCTGCACTCCTACGTAAGAACTCGTTTCAGAGGAAATGCTTTTAGTAATTCCTGCTCATCCTTTTCTGAAGAAGCTGTTTGGTTTTTTGATTGTGCTATTCTGCTAATTCTGTCGCGGGCAGAACAAAAAGATGTCCATCTGGATATTACACATTATGTGTACTATTTTCTGATGATGGTATGATATGATGTAATTGGCCAAGTTCCACCATGTTCAAAGTATATATAGGTAGCCCCATGTGTGGGAAGCCTATCAAAGGTAGAAGTTCGTCGCACCTTGGGGAAACGGAACTAAACTTATGTCTGCACTATGGACGTCGAAAGCTGTTCTATGTTATAAAATATATATATATTTTTTTTGTTGGATAGGTTAATTTAGCAGAAGAAAAGAGAAAAAGAAACTGTTCCAAGTTTGGTGCCCCGATTTATGGTTGAAAGTTAGGAGTCTATCATCTTTAACATTTATTCAATGAAAATTTATTCGTAATTAACAGTTCAAATCCTTTTAATGTGTTTTTTAATCTCTTAGGTAAACCAGTAATGCATGCGACGTCGCAATTATCTAAAGAGAAACATTAAAAAATGAAATAACTAGTGGTTACATTTCCATCACATGTTTATTAATTGATGAATGTGTAAAAACGTTCTGAACATATATTTACGTTATCACTCTTAAATATCAAATTTTCTCTTAAAAATTACGCCCTGAAGTTAATTTTACAATCATTATTCTTAAAAACTAGATCAGGAGCAGAACGTGGCTAAAGACATTTCACTAACATCAGATCTGATAATTGGCAAAATCCTGTTGAGCTTGCAGAACCAAATCATCATCCTCCCACTCATCACGGTATGACTCGGGTCGCAAGACCCTGTTCTTAGATGTGGCCAAGTACATTTGCTTTCTCCATTCTTCAAAATAAGGCAATCCACATTGATCCGCAATCCAATCATTGTATTCCCACTGTAATATACAATCCCAAACACATGTGAGATCTTGACTTTAAATATTGTGCAGACAGAGATTTTGTCGACTGCACTGATAGACTTTTCACTCGCACATGTTCGTAAATATTTTGCCCACCACCCTAATACTTTCTATAACAGTAAGTTTTTATTCGTTTTTAAATCCTAATTAAAGATTGGATAAGGAAAACACAATCGCAACCTTAAAAAAAATGAATTTCAAAGCCGATAGTTCCATAAACTCTTGGCAAAAACAGATAGGTAAAGGTACTAGCTGGAAAGGTTTAAAAAGCCACCTGAAGAACGGCCATGTTATGAGTGTAACGCTTAGGTGTGCCAGTGGCTTCAAGCGATGAGTAAAAAGCTTCAGCATCTTCAACCATCTCCTCTTTCGAAGGAAGTGCAATGCGATTGGACAAAACTCCAGCTATCCACTTGCTCTGCAACTCGAACATGGGAAAGGGAATAACCTGTTGTCATACATGCATTAGTATTAAAGCATTAACGAAAATAAATAGGTTTGAGATTTTTCTTTGAAGACAAGGACGATGATAAAGAAGAATCGTGGACATGGAGGACAACCTTCCAAGGCAACCCAACAAATGAAAGCCATGGAGCCAATGCTGGTGGAAAAACATGCTTGTAGAGTGGTCCTACACGGTTGTCATCAACTGTCACCTCCCCGTTGGTTTCAAGGAAAGGGAAATCATAGTAATATCTAGAAAATCAACAAATGGAGGTCAATATTGTTTCACATTTTTCTTTTAACTAATTGTCTCTCACTAGCAAGTTATCTAAGTCAAAACCAAATATATTGGGTTCATATGTTTCGACTGTCAACTATTATCCTCTATCCTTGAAAATAATGAAATTATATAATTGGTATCTCTATACTAATAAAAATCCATCACTTAAGTTTTTAAGTAGACAGTTATGATTCCTAATATTTTAGAAACTATTTGTATAACTTTATCACTTTGAAGATTAAAGATTATTTAGGAGAGTAATACTTCAGAAATCAAAGGATTTATGGGGAATGTTCATGGTACCCTGTGCAATGTACGATGAAGTCAGCACCAACTGCACTTCCATCTTGAAAAGCCACTGTACCATCTTCATGAACACTGTCAATCTGCATTGATTAATAAATATTAGTTTCAGATAAACCATTACAAGAAGCAGTTGTAAGACAAGTTTATCGATGCTCATGAAAATCATCCAATTCTCACCATAGAATGAAACCACATGTTTTCATGAGCAGGCACCTTTCCTAGCTTATCTTCTTGGAGAGATCTAACTGCAATGTGGACTTCTTTAGCAACTGTTGCGATATCTCGAGAGATATCAACCGCACTCGCAGAGCCACCAATTAGAACTACAACCTGTCCAAAGCGGAAACAGAGCAACTTAGTCGTATCACATCAAAATATAGGTGAAAATCATTATTCTCAATTGCCTAGATTTTTATTTAAATACTCTCAAATTTTCTACACTTTCCCAAATCATAAACAGTTTTTTATGATTAAGGGTGAAAAATGACAATAAAAAATTAGGAGAACTAAACTTAAGAGTTTGTGAATAGTTTAATTAATGTAATAAAAAAATATGATGATTTGATAATTTTTAAATGATTATCACACTGATCTTGAATTAAAAATTAAATATAATTAAATGTTAATAAATATTTAAATACTTATAACATGTTTCTATTTAAAATATTTTTCTCTTATGAGTGGGAAAAATAGTTTTAGATTCTTTCACATTTAGAAGAGTCTTTAATATTGTTAAATAAAATAATGTAATTAATTTTAAAAAATATAAATTAAAGTGAATTTTTAAAATTAAATAAAATATATATACATGAAATCTAAGTAGAAATAAAATTAATGTTTCTAAGAAATAAATTTAAAACTTTGTTTCGCAACATATCTAAATTCAAATAAATTATCTTTATCTTTACTAACTTCCTATAATTTCATTAATGTGCTACAATAAATTTAGTATCTTATTTGATTTGTTCTTAAATTCTAAAATTAAATTTCTAAGCTACACTATGTTGAGTTCATATCAATAATAAAGGATGAAAAGGGTAAAAATTGAAGAAAGCACGAGACATCGGTCTTTCAGTGCAAATTTCATATTCTGATGTGGATCCACAATTTTTATTTACATTTCTTGGCACATCAACAAAAAAAAAAACAACCTCACATCCATACATTTAAAGAATGAAAAAGAATAATATGTTATTTCCATCAAACCAGAGTATTTTTTAACTATTTGAACAAACATAAATGAAATATAAAAAGACTAAATTTTAATGGAGCTAGAAAGTATTAAAAAGAATTATGGACAAAAACTTTTTGAGCAATGCATTACACATAGACGCGTAGAATTGAGGAAAGAATTAACATAGTACATACTTTATTTTGATAGGGCTCAGGTCTTCTATAATTATGGCTATGGAGCTGTTTCCCTGGCCACGCATTAATGCCTGTGTAAAATGAAGCAAAACAAGAACTATAAAAGTATAAATATTCTATCCATAATATTCTCCAGTTTAATTGATTTAACATTAAAGTTATTCAAAAAAAATATAAAATACTTCATGAAGTTTTTTACTTGGATGAAATGGACCATCCAGTTTTTGAATTTCTTCCCAGAAAAAATCAACTTACTCTTTTCCATCACAGAAAAATAAACCAAAATATAAATTTTAGATTAACTTTTGAGAGCAATTAACTTAAAATTTAAAATATGTATTCTAAATTATTTTTTACAATAAAAGAAAGTGTTGACTGACAGCTACAAAATGGAAGAAGCACAAGAGTAATGTTTACACAATTTCTTTAAAATATATAATCATAAAGATTCGGGTATATCATCTCTATTAAAGAAAAAGAAAAAAAAAGTAAAATATTTAAGTGTGTTGAAACTTATATAGACATATATCGATATGAAAGTCTTGAGTAATATTCATTAGTAAATAAATTTCAAAGCATGTGGAAAATTTTATGATTGAATGGTACACGAAAATTAAGTAAAGAACTAAATTTTTTTGTTAAGTTAAAAAATAAATAATGATACGGGAAGAGAAAGAACCAGGGATATGAGGGAGACGAGGCCGAACATAATGTCCGTTGCAAACGATAACGGCGTCGTAAATCTCGTCCACAGGATCACTATTCCGTAATGCTGACGTCACCCTCCACTTTCCACCTTGATCCAATCCTGCGAACACCACTTCCGTCCCAAAACGCACCAATTCATTGATTTCAAAATGAGCTGCGAAATCTTCCAAATACATCAAAACCTCTCTGTGACCCGGGAACCTTCTAGAATCCCTCCCTTTCTCCTCCCTCTTTCTGAAAGGGTAATCTCGGAAACCCATGCTCTCCCGAGGCAGATTGGTTCGGAGCGAATTGTAGAGGCTCGAGTGCACGAGGCTCCGCTTGGGGTCCAAACCTACCGGATCTGATTCCACCTCCGGAGTGTACACCCACGTGCCGCCCACTTGCTCTCCTCGCTCGAAAACCACCACCCGGTGCCCCTCCCGTCGGAGCTCACGCGCCGCCACAAGACCGGTGGCGCCGGCGCCGATGACTGCCACGTGGCGCGATGCGAGAATCGGGGCAGTGCTGGTCATTATGGATTTTACTTGCACTGCGCTGCTTTTGTGCTTTCGAATGAATCAGAGCATCATGCAGAGTAATGCTCCGTGTTGTTCTTCTGTTCTTATGAGAAGATAAATTTATTTGATAAATTGTAAATACTTAATCAAGATTTGTCATGTTTTGGATTTATTCGAACACAACCAATGCATAAATCCAATTACCTTCATCACGTGGATCTGTTTATGTTCATAGGTTGGATTCACTGACTTTCCAAGAAAAGCATCTCCGGCATATCTATAATTTCTTGTATTATTATTCTAAAAAAGTAATTTCATATATAATTTTTTTTCTTAAATTAAAGAAATTTGGAATGTCACGTAACATTTCTATAGTGATAACTTTTTCAAAAGATAGTTTGTTTAATTTAAGAATTTCATTAAAAGTACCACTCAAGATATTCACATAACCTGATTGAATTGTGTTTATATAGAGCTTAGTTGGACAAATGACTTTAATTTGAAGACATATGCATCAGGAAACATTAAAATGAATTATCAAAAGCGTGTGATCAATTAGCTCGAACATTTAAACCTTTTTTAAAATATAATCTGTCCAAAGCAATAATTTGTGACAATTCTTTTCTAGCTATTTCGTCAACTAGTATAATCTTCAAAGAAAAAGTATTTATAACGCTGCCTCAAAATCTTGGTTTAATTTTTTTTTTTCTATTTTATAAAGTATAACAAGATAATTAGTTAATGATTTTTTACATGTTGAACTCTGAAGTTCGATTTACGGTATTTTTACAGTTTATTTTATACGACCATTATATATCTCATCTATCTTATATATCATAATATAACTAATTTAAATTTCAAATATTTTTTTTATTGGTTTGCTTGTTTACAAACTTAAGTATAACAATTTAATATTAAAGTAAAATTACAAAAATAGTTTTCAAAAGATAATTTTTCCCATCCTAAAATGTCAATTGGAGTCCCCTCAAGTACGTAATGGAATGGTTTATATAGAGTTTAGTTGAAGAATTTTTCAAAATGTTTTAAATGCTCGCTCTTGTTAGGGAATTCGATTTCATAATTATAATGACACGATTAAAACATGGTCAGAGGTTACCAATATAATCAATTATGTCAGCCATGAGATCATTATTCCTAATTAAATATGTAAAATTACTATAATTTTTAAATATTTAATTTATCTTTTGAAAATTAATTTCTACTTAAGAGTTTGTATCTTGTGATGACCTTTTCAAGATCATGTACATAAGGCCTCTGTGTTTTAACTGCTGGATTCTCTAAGTTCTAAACCAGTATTTTTTTTTTTTTTTCCATTTAATTGCAATCTGGGTTGATTAATTTGATGAAAAAAACCGAAGAGGTAACTCCCACAAAGCTGAATGAGTGTTGTGTTTTGTTAGGAAGTCTGGGAAGTTGGGTTGTGTAGTTTCTGAACAGTGGAGTTGGGCCATTGACTCTGACTAGTTAAATTTAGAGTCATTCTTCCTACACCACCATATTTTTCTTACTACACCTCCACAATTTGAAAATATTAAAATATCTTTTAAATATTTACATTTTAGATTGTGTAATTTAAAATATAAACAATTTCTATAATGTATTTTATAATTCAAAAGATAATTTTCCATATTCCAGAATGTGGAAAAAAATAGATTATATATTCTAAAATACGATTACATGAAAATAAGTATATTGAAAAAACAAAAAAGTAAAGAAGGTAAAATAGTATTTTGCTTTCCTACCAAGGTGCAGGAAGAAAGTATGGAAATACAGGAAAACAATCTTAAATTTACCCTTTTGTAATGTCTCTTGGGCTCCAATGTTAAAGTGACCCTAATTCAAATTTAATATTTATTTGTTGAAATTAACACGAAAAGGAAAGACAAAACAAAATAAAATAAAAAAATAAAAAGGTACGAGGTTGGGTGGTGAGAGTTCTTCTTTCTTGACACTTTAGTAACATCGTTTTCCTCTTTAGAATGTGCATGTGTAAAGTCCACTTATTTACATAACTACATGTTGATTACTCTATCTGGTTTTACTATACTTAAAGGGCTGTATAAAATATCATATTAGTTTTTTATGTTTGTCGTTAAGTTAATTTTAATATTAACATGTTGCTAGTCATATAGTCTTGTAATCTCATGTTAACTTTAATATTAATGAAGTAGTAGTCACATAACCTCAAGGTCTTATTTGACTAAAATCTAAAAATTTATAGGATTAATTATTCAAGACCAGGTATTAGATAAATATAAAATTATTGTTTGTTAAATAAGTATTTTTTTATTAACAAATAAATAAAATATATTGAAGTGCTATTTATATTGGAGTAAGAGTTGTAAAAAAAAGAGTAACGTGGTATAATAATAACTAAAAAGGATTAAAACTTTATATGATAAGCATGACATAAGAGAAAGAAAATCAATTATAAATAAATGAAGCAAGGCAGTAAAAAGACAAAGACTAAAACACCACCCATTCAACAATTTTTTTGAAAACATTTAAATACCTTCTCAATTTAGTTACTAACTTGACATATTCTAACTAATTTTTACATGACAACTTCTATTAATATCCTTTTTCAGAAATTAAAACATTTTAATCAACATGTGCTATAGAGTGTAAATACGATCGTTGATCTTAAACTACATAATATCTGTTTTAAATGTACTCTTTATAGGTAACCTTATTTATTATTATGAAGGTAGTATTTTGTTTAATTTTTAAAATATTTTTCTATAAAAAATATTTATTTAACCTCAATTTAAGCTTTAAATTTAAAATTATTTATTTCCGTAGCACTTAACATTATATTTAATTTCACTTTCTATTGGGATACCTACTTCTTTGTTTGGACTAGTAGTAGTGGAGTGACTGGCTCAAACATTTTAATTTGTGGAAGTGATAACAGCGTGATAAAAGCACACACTCACCTTCAAATTAATAATAAATAAACGCACACACTTATTTACGCAAAGTATTTATATAATATATTTTAGAAAAAATAAGGGTAAAAAATCTAAACGCAGGAGGAAATTTTTAAATTTGATTTTATTTATTTATTTATTTATTTTATAATTAGTGGGGGAGCAAATGGAGGATTGATCATGTGATGAAAGAAAACATATTTTTCAATTTTTTAATCATATTATAGTAATTTAAGTATCGCTTAATGTAATTATTTTGTATTCATTTAAATTAGAAACAACTTAACTTTTGTTATTATTTCAGTTCTTCCATATTAACTTAGCTTTTTAAAATATATTAATTTCTAAACAATATATAATTTTAAATAAATTACCTATAAAATTTTGTATGACCACAGTTTATCTATTTTTACCCTCTTTACAAGTTAAGTAAATATAAAATACATTTTTAGTAGTATAACATCTCAATTTAACACTGTTTTATTCTAACAAGTAATTTAAAAACACACACATATATATATATATATATATATATATATATATATATATATATATATATATATATATATATATATATATTACAATTTATTCAATAAGAAATTACGTTAAACTATAATCCTCTTTATAGGAATTTAAAAAAAAAAAAATACACAACACGTTCAATAAAAACATTATTTATTAGTGCATTGGCAACGTTACCTGCTTTAATATAAAACACACGATAATCACATATAGAAAACACAGAGGCACAAACATAAGAGAGAGTAAGTTAACAATTAAAAGATTTCTCATAATTGATCAGGTATAAATAATATTTAACACATAGCAATTTATTCATATCATCATTCATCAAACTCATCTAAAAAATCTGAACTAGTGACCTCAAATAATATAGACAAAATCAATTATATTTTCTGGAAGACTCGTGCATTCAATAGACTCCGAGATATGCACATGTTATACAACTCGAAACTGGGAATTCACACAGCCTCCAATCAATGAATCAATAATCTTGTATGATAAGGTTAATCCCCTAAGACTTTTTTGACCAGTTATATTTCAAGTTGCACTCACCCAATTTAGACCTTATTCGACTTTCACCACTTAATAATGTTCATTTATTTAATTCTTATTACTAGTAGAGTTGAGATATCAATCATTGTTGATCAGATCCTTAGACAATACACATCCTAGTTGACCTAAACACAAGTATTTTCTTTCCTGAAAATAATGCACCTTGATATTGGCCACCTTAATAAATACTTTAACAATATTATATATCTCTCCTCATTCATTCATTCATTCACTTTTCAATCTCAATCTCAAATATCTCAAAAATTTCTTCCATTCTTAGATCAATCATAGTACCAACCAAAGCTAATCATTCAAACTGTTTCAACTCGTTTAAAAGAATCAATCTCATTCTACTAACTTATTATCAAAAATAAATTAACATACTACAACATATCTAAATATAGAATGCCAACCCCTTAAAGTTACACCCAAAATCAGTTTAAGCCAATAAATTTGGTTTAAAAAAATTCATTCATACTTACATCATCATCGGCCATATTAAATCTTACCTCAATCAAAATCAATATGTAGATATTACATTACTACCTTAAGTACTATTCTACTACTCAATCATATATATTAATCACACAAATCAAACAATCAAACTTATTCAGTGCTCCAGGACCAGTTCAGACTCACAAGAAAAACTTGAGCATTAATGATCAAAGATTTATACATTCAAGTCTTTTATCTTAGGTTCTATTTGAAGATAGCTAATTCATATAAAGCATGTAATTAGTTTCCCTTACTTGGCTTAACCAGAGCACTCTTCAAAAGAGCTCCCAAGCCTAAAGTTTACACAGGATCTCCTAACAGTATTCATCCAAAGAGAGTCATCCATCTGTAGAAGCCTAACTTTATGTAAACTAATTCTACTTATAATTTCGTAAAAGATAAATCTAGAAGACGACATCCTTCATAATACAAAACCTTCGATTTGATGAAGCATGACACCAATTTCATCACCATCCTCCATTTCCAACTCACCAAGAGTCTGCTCAACACGAAGGTGACGCCCATCAAAGAGAAAAAACAAAAGAGTTGAAGTCAACTGATTGTCGGTCACAATAAGCATTCATAAGTTTTTTCAATTGAGTGCTTCTCCTGATGAACACCTCATGTCCATTCTGCCCCTTAACTTTAAGGATAATGTGTGCCCATTGCTCACTGGGCTTCTGGTCTTACTTGTTGTTGTTGTTGTAATACCTGACATCTTGAACTCTTTTGACAAATGCTTCTTTTTCCCTTCTTTCTGGTTACTGCAACAAAACCTGTGTCTACTCTCTCTGTAGTATTGTGACTGCGAATCACCGTTCACATCTTATGTTTGAAAAAATAAATCATAGTAACAATACATGTTCTGATCGGATAGACTTGTTCTGTTTTTGTCACAAACCCAAGGCGGGCTCCACTCGAAAAATCGATGAAAGACAGACGCAGAAATTTATAGAAAGTCAAAGAAAGGAAAATACAAAGGTTTAAAGAGATAGTGATTCAAATAAAAATGAAACTTAACTATTAATTTTTTTTATAAATACATATTTTGAATTTAATAATATAATAATCAAGGTGTTCATTTTACTTTTTCCACTTTTACTTAAATGAAAAATTTCTAAATATTATACTTTTTACTAAAACTATTATTGATTAATCTTTATTAAAAGATAAGAGTGACAATATAAGTTAAGTTTAGAAATGAGGTTACCATAATTCAATCATTTCCTAAAGAGGCGTTCAGTAACCCTGGAACTTGTCTATAGTTAAGAAAAGGAACCAAGATATGAAATCCATTCTTGAAGTAGTGACGCTACAGCATGACCAAACGCATCTTTAGCAAACCTAATAAGGGATAAAACTAATATGTTCTGCCATTCCTATAAAAGGACACAAATAATCATTTTCAGTAAAAAAAGAATTCCAATAAGATTTTTTCATGTACAATTTTACTCTGAAGATCAGCAAGCGGGGTCAAATAATATAATAAAGTAAAAGACACTTAAAACATCTTGCATCACTAATTTAAATATATTTCTTTATCCGTGACGGATTTTGTCCCCGAGTGAATTTATTTTTCGTCCCTACTTCCACTCCCTTTCTCAAAGGCTTCTCCTTGGTACCAATAACATTGGATGTGATATGAATAAAATAGTGCACAATAGTATAGAAGGAACAGAGGATGAAGCTTTTCTTGATGAAAGATGAAGTGGAAGATGGTTTGTGATAGGAAGGGCACTTATTTTAAGAGCAAAAATCAGTAACATGGCCGACCATAGTCAACTATTAAAGGGGATAAAATGGAAGACTACTACTTCCCACTGCAATTTGCAACATCTTCTTCAACTTGCATAAATCATTTTATTTTATATTCTATTCCATACCATACTCTTGAAGCTTTCTCATATCTTGTATCCTTCTGCAAAATTTAAGATCCAGTAGTTAGGAGAATTTTCAGCCGTTATATCTTTTGTATTTTTCTTATAAACATTCTCCAACATTACTTTTATTATTAGTTTCTTTTGTATTTTTGACTTTGGATTGAACCCATTCCACTCTCTGTCGGTGTGAGTTTTATTAGTTATACCAGAGTATTTTTTTTTTGTCACCATTTTTCTTGATAAAATAATTTATACTATTTATCATTGATGAAATTGCTAAATAGTTATAATTTTATGAAAAGAAAAAAAGAAGTGAAAAAAGAATGTGGCAGTGATAAGCACAGTGGGGAGGGACGCACGCAAGCACAGAGAACAGAAGAGAAGTAGGAGGTGCAGTGAAAGTGTAGGTAGGTAGGCTAAGGTAAGCTTTTGGGAAAAAGAAAATGTGCAGAATGGAGGGAGAAAAGCGTGATAAGAAAACTTTCCATCATATATATACATTGGATGCTCCTTTAAAACGCTTAGGAATCTAGAACTAAAATCTTGCATTCAATTTTTTTGAAGATCTTCTTATCATTATATTCAGCGTCGCATCATTGGAATGATGGGTTGAGATGAATATTGGATGGTTAGCCACGATACGAGTGGGAGATGAGATGAGAAGTAGCATAAGACATAAGATGATAGATAGATATAAAGTAAAGTTGTGGCCTGCATCATCATCATTCGCCAGGTTAATATTTTCTCAACCACCACAAATGCTTTGCTTTCGTGGTGGGCCCAATATCCTCTCACAGTCTTTCTATATTTATGTGTGTCCTCCCAATTTATGCAGCCAAACATCGAATTACAGCTGGGGCCACCTTCACTTTTAAATCCATTAATTATGGTAGATCAACAAAATTCAAAAATTAACTTCCACAAAATAATTCTCTTATCAAGATTTCAATAGATATTTCTTTACACTTGGTCTTAAACCAAATTGTGATGTTTTATGGTAAAAGAGGACCGATTATTGTAAATAAATTTTATTTGGTTTCATTAATTTAGAATGATGGATTAGAGAGGATTTATAGATGAGATCTTTGTTCATATGAAGAGATTTAAAAGAATAAAATTGGAAACTAGAAAACATTTCTTGAAAGTGAGTTAAAAATTATGAAACATCTATTTTACAAGGGTCAATTAGTAATTTCACAAATATATCAAGGTTTTGTTTTGTTGGTGAATGAAATTTATAAAGTGAATTTGAAGGATTGTGTGTGGATAATAAGATTGTTTAGATTAATTGATAGATAGTAAGATTTAAAGGAAATGTTTATAAAAGTTTAATAATGATTTGATAGATATTATAATTTTTTTTTATTTTTTTAATTGATATATTTATGAAATTAAAATTGACTCTTGTGGAATAATTGACCTGATTGTATATCATATGACATAATATATTGTAAAGGGTGTTTTGTAATTTTCAATTACATTCTTGCAAATCTCTTTAAATTATGGTGGATCTCATCCTCCAAAATTTTCTCAATTCATCATTCCAAATTAGTTCAATCAAATGCATTTGATCCACAAGCATCTATTTTCGTATAGAATGAAATCATTCCAATTGATTTAACCAAATACAACTTAGATTAGATAAATTGGCATGGACTTGATATAACCAAATACAACTTAGATTAGATGAATTGACATGAACTTGATATCTGCGTCACATCATTTGAGCTTGATTATCTGATTATTAGGATACTTAAATAAATAATTAGTTAAGAGGTTGGATGTGTATAAAAGAATATTGGGATAATAATGAGTGAGAAACTACAATATTGAGTCCTTCCACGATGAAAATTAAGTACTTCCACTAATTGGAGTTATTTACGGTGTTGTGGAATGAAGGGATTTTATGAGTTTCATAGTGAGTACTAAGATAACAAACTCATCACTTTACCAAAGCTTTTGGATGGAAGTAGAGATATGCCACTATGTTTGAGGTGGCTAACTATGTATATTGGACATTGATTTAAGTGGTCCTATTATTTTCGAGACTAGTAGTACAATAATAATTTTTTATTAACAATAAAAAAATTTATTTGTTATTATGTTAAAGAAAATACAGAGTCGCCTAGTCTTATATATATACGTAACAAGGAGCTTTATAAGGTTGAATAGAAACAGATCATAATGGGGTGTTTATTGTATACAGTTGGAGGACGATAACAGAGAGATCTTCCAGGATTTTGTTGGAAGTGACTGCATACACTGTGTTTTTACACAAATTTTTGGTACTTTTATATAGTAAATTATTTATAGTTGTTAAGAGCTAAATATCGTTATTAGTGATTCCAAAATAGTAAAAAAAAACACCCAATCCCATTTTGTTGACATGGAAAGTAACCTTTATGACACAAAAATAAATAAATTATTATTTTTTAAATATCATTGAACCATAGCTTACCAATGATTGTAACCACCCGCAATAACTATGAAACTGTCTCAGTATTTTGTGTTTTCATAATTTTTATCGAGCATGTGCCCGTTTTATATCTATATAGAGCATTATATGGTGAATATGTCTTCATTTTATGTTTTTATTTTATTTTTAATTATATTTTAAAATTACAATATTTTAAAATTTATAAATAACTATGCACTTATTACTAATATTTTTTATCAGTTTATATTGTAGTAATTTTTTATATTATTTTTACAAACTATAAATTACATACATGAAATATAAAGGATAATGCATATAATTTATCTAAATGAATATACAAATTAAAATTAATATTAAATAAAAATTAAATTCTAACTAATTAAAATAAGATAAAAAAAAACTGCGAACACAACAAAAAACGTCAGTATTTCTGTCAGGTAATATCTAAAATAAATTCAATATATTTAGACAAAGAAAAAAAAAACTAAAATATACAACTGTACATTTTATAAGTTGTTATACTATATGTATAACGAGAAGAATCGCATTTTTTTTCTATCATCCAATTTTCCCTTGCAAACTTTATTTCTTTCTAATTCTGTTGTTTTTATAAAAAAAAAATAATAAGAACCAAATTGAAAACAAACAACCTTTTTATTGTTCCCGATGATCAGAAACTTTTATTTCATTCTTTTAAACACAAAACGTATGTTTAATTCAAAAGATTGATAATATTAGAGACGTCATGAAAGGTCTCCAACCATGTTTTTTGTCTTTTTCTTTATGTGAGTGATATTCCAACATTTCTAAAGTAAGATATTTTATCAGTATATGTATATATATATATATATATAGAGAGAGAGAGAGAGAGAGAGAGAGAGAGATAAGTTGGAAAATTATAAGAAAAAACGAGTAACTTGAGGTGTATAAAGAGAGTACCATTTTAAGACTTTATTCCCTTTGCAATATTATTAAATGATACTCAAGTAACACAGCAAGAAAAAAATATAGATTTTATACATAATGTAATGTAACAAAAAGAAGTATAAAAAATGACCAATATTAATGAAGTGTTTAAAAATAACAAATGAGTATAAAGTCTCTATCACTCGATAGGGTATTATGAAATAAAAATGACGCAAAAGTTATAAATTAAAACTAAATTTCACCTATACAATAAAAATGAAATTCACAGTATTAACGAGTAGTGAAAGTTAAGTAATGAAGAGGGAATATAATAGAAAAAGGATTAGGTGAAGAATTGTTGTATAAATATAGATATACATCTGACAAAATAATTGGTTGGATTAAGAAGAAATAATAATTCGTATTATTTTGACTACAAACTAAAAGCACTTTTAAGGTTTTTCATTCGATAAACACGAGACTTGTTTCTTATATTCTTTTAGATAACATATATTCATTATAGGCAATAGTTTACATGAAAAAATCCCACAATATATTATTTGCTTTTATATACTCCATTCCTCTCCGGACAACGACTATCAAATTTTAAAATCCTTTTGTACCCTGAATAAATCCTAACTATAGTGTGTGCATTTTTTTAAAAGATCGCAATCTTATTTGAGAGTTTCACCACACAGTAGAACAAATAGCGACGTCACACGTCAATTTATATTGAAACAAATTTTTGATTAAATTTCACACTGCTAGTAACTTAATTTCAGTGTGAATGTGTTTACAATTTTTTTGAATATTCTGATATTGCACACAATTTGCTTGGTAGATGTGTGTATCTTTGCCAAAGCACACACTCTCTCTCTCTCTCTCTCTCTCTATAAATATCCAAGGTCTTGTTCTTCTCTTTCTTGTGTTCCTTTCCCATTCTTCTCTGTACTGTACTCAAACTCACTTCCCCACTTATATGTACAATGTCGGCTTACAAAGACCAGGATCCTCGTCTTCATGGCATCAAAACTAAGATTCGTGTCGTCCCAAATTTCCCCAAATCCGGTTCCTTTTCTTCCTTTCTAATTTTCTCTTTCTTCTTCTTTTTCATGTTTTTTTTTTTGGACTAAGAAACCAAACAACGTTGGATTCGCTGAAGTTTAGAATTCGTGTTTTGTTTCAGTTCCGTTTTCCAGTTTCTAAGAAGTTAGCTACACTTGAAAGGTTTCTGTTTTTTTTTTTTTCCTAATTGTTTGTTTAGTTGCAATGACAGGTATTATGTTCCAAGATATTACTACTCTGTTGCTCGATCCCAAAGCATTTAAGGACACAATTGATTTGTTCGTTGAGCGATACAAGGGCAAAAACATTTCTGTTGTTGCAGGTAAACAAAAGGAAAAAAACGCTGTTGTTCTTTTACTTTTAGGAAAAAATAATAAAAATGGATCAACATTGAAAAAGTTGATTTGATTTAATTTTTGGTGTGTGGGTTAGCTTGAAGAAGGTGGTGGGGTCCAGGGTGAGGACAAATTTGGGGAGTGTATGAAGTAATGGTGGGTTTTGTGGTTGTGGTTTTGAATGGTTTTAAGGGACATCATGGAATGGAAGTCACTGTGGATTCTGAGAGTGGTTTTTTGGTTTGACTATGTTGGCTTAGTGGAACAAATGGACATCTCCACTCTCTAATGCCTGCTTTTGACATGGGTATCAAAACATGATCAACGGCTCAAAACGATTGCCTCGTTTCTTTAGGGTGTTCTTTGGTTTTAGAGGATGGCTAAACTTTATATTAAGGTAGGGTGTTTGTTGAGAGACACATTAGAGAAATAAGTAATTTTAAAATACTCACTGTATTATTTTCTTACTTATTTTTATTCTCATTTTCTCTTTTATACATCTTTCATTTTTACTAGCTTTGTATTATTTAGAGTATACGAGATAAAAAGTTCAGTAAAAAATTACACAAGAATTAAAGATATTTAATTAAAGAGAAATATAAAAAAAGCATATAAAATATAAGAGATAGATTATTACTTTATAAAGAAAATATATAAGAAAATAATTATATAAAAGTTAGATGTGAGCGTTGTCTTATAAAAGTACTGTAAAAGTTTGTGTTTTTTTTTTTTTTTTTAAATTAGAGAAAACATAATTCCAGAAGAGAAAAGTACATTTTTCTATTATACAAACCAAACAAAATTCGTTATTTTTTATTTCACTTTCTCCCTTCCAACCAAACAAATAATAATTAAAGAGTTTCTCCATCGCTATAGAACTTATACACAAGAGTAATATATCTTTTCCTTCCTAGAATTTAGATTCGCATTTATTCTTCTTGGAATTTTCAACAATCTTGTTGCTGTAAGAGGATTCTCTGATCCTATATTTTTAAAGTCAAGTATTGCTATTGTCTACAGAAAGAAACTTGTTCCGATACAAGATTGGTTTTGACATCTTTGCAGTTTTTCTTTATCTGTTTTAGAATATGTTTGAATGCTCTTTTAAGAAAAAATTAAAGCATTCGTGTATAAAATAAAACTGTTTTTCACAAGTTAAAATTAATTTATACACAGATTAAAAATTTTATGAGAGGGTTCTTATGAATTAATTTATAGATAAACTAACTTTAATTTCCGAAAAAGTAATTTTGGTTGTTATTTATCATTTTTTAGATTTTGATAGAGAATTTCATCTAGACATCTCTTGCTCAAATTTTAAGTATGAGAAGAATCACAACAATATAATATAGAATAATATTAAGGGTAAGTTTGCTGTGTGTTTGGGAAGGCTTTGAAAGCAAATCATAGAGAGGTTTAATGTGTTGTATTGAAATTGTACTTGTGTGTGTTATAATAGAACATTTTTTCAGATCAACATTGTAAGACATGATAAAACTCATCTCCAAAATTTAAAAGAAATTAAAATTATACCACTGTGGCACAGTAGCAACCATTCAATATTGCGTACAAGTCAACTTTCTGCCATTGTTATTTTAGTACTCTTCATTCTCAGATTTCACTTTCTCCACTCTCAGATCCAATTTATTGTTTTTTTAGTGCTCAAGATTTTCAAGGGATACCTACCCAGTGAATTTATCGTGTACCATTTAGAAAAGAAAAAAAAAAAGAAGCCATTAAGTCTGCGTAAAATATTTCTGAGCCCTACCTGTCAGAAATATCAATCCGAAGTCTGAACACGATAGGTTTTCATCTTATAATAACCATTTCTTTGTCCACAAATCTTCTACACAACTTTTTATTGTTCCCTCTTTTTATTAATAATGTAACCAACTTTGTTTTAAACAACATTAAAATAATTAACGATTTGAATGGATGATATATGATTAATAATAGGTCCTCTACATTTAGTGATTTTTAATCGTAATGTAGACAAGCGAATGCTGAATTGTGATAATTCTTAGGTTGTTTGGTCATTCATTGTCAGTGAATGTTTTAATGTTTTATTTGGTCTATTATTATTCAGTTGTGGTGTTGAAAATAAAATTAATATAATGATTATATAGAAATAGTGGGTATTTTGTGTTATATTGTGTTGTGGAAATATCTTAGTAATTTGTAATGGCTTGAGTTTTTGAAATATGTGTATAATTATTTTTAGTATTTGGATATTTTAAATTTAAACTTATTATTAAAGCTAAAATAGAAATATGGAATGGATAACTTAGAAGACGCAATTAATTTACTTTAACTTCACAAAATTGAAGACGTTAAACATACCTAGGGTTTTAACTTAGAAGATAACGACGAAAGAATAATATTAGAAGCTTAATTTAGAAAAAAAAGAAGATAAAAGAATGGGAAATGGATCACGGAACTGTACCCATGCTTCCGATTCAACGCAGTGATTACCATTCTGAAATCTCAAATTCTCTTGTTCGTGGAGATTTGCCTGGATCCAATTTGCATGGAGTACCACAACCATTGGTCATCGCTTCCAACTTGTGCAAAGTGGACCCGCATGACGCATGTTTCAACACCCTCATTCTTTTTTCCTCCATTTTACTGTTTCCTTTAATATGTGGGTTCCTCAGTTCACTCTTGCTTTTTTTTTACTATTTGCTTAATTTTTATTTTTATTTTGCTCTATCCTGTGTCAATTTCCTGTTCATTTCTACGTCACTAAACCCTTGGTAAAATTCGAGTGTCACTTTATAGGTGCAAGTGAGGAACTGCTACTGGTTCTGTACTATGCCACTGTGCGTCGTGCTGGGTTTTCTGGCTTTGGTACCCTCTGTGTGTGTTGCGTTGTTGCAGCTTTTTTCTGCTTTAAACTTTCTCCCCCGACATGACCAGATATGCTGGAGGGTTTAATGTGATATGTTGCGGAGGACATGGCATGGAAGCCATGAAACGGGCTATTATGTGTTGAGTTCTGTTCTGTCTTCGATGGATGTTGTTGTAATGCATGCGGTTTTTTTTTGTGTTTGAACAAATATTAGATTGGAGGCCCCATTTATCACTGTCCGATTTTCTGTACAGTTTAAGGGTAAATTGAAATCTGAATTGCTGGTAGGTCCTTTGCACAGGTTTTAGTTCTTTATGTATGATTAGAAAATGAAACACAATGCAATCGGGTTGGGTGTCACTTGTCTTTTTTCATGTGCATTAGGATTTGTCCTTGTGTGTTTATTTGGCTTTTTTTAGCATATATTTGGGAGACATTTCCGGAAGCTTCTTTTCAATTATAGAGTATGGTATAAGATGTAGAATTTTTTTTTGCGTATAACAATTATCTCGTATTACCAATCTGCATTATTGTGGATTGGTAACTGTTTAACAGGCCCTTTAGCAACTGACATCGTTGTATATTATATCTGTTGCTATTCTTTTCGACTTTTGGGTGTTTTTAGTGGTATTGTAGGGTTTAGATTGGATTTTTTTAGTCAAATTCTTATATCCGTGATGTTCACATTCTCTATGCATTATAGATCGTTTGTCCAATTCATATTATTTAATGACAAAATTGTGAAGATGATGATCCTAACATTTAAAATTCCCTCGTACAGCTTGAAAGAAAATTTCGGATCATAAATGGTCAAACTTTCTTACATCATAAATGGAGTTGAACTACATGTCATCTTCAATAGAGCATGTATTATTGTCCATTATGTTGCGTTCTGATCAATAATTATGTTATGTAGGAATTGAAGCTCGAGGTTTTATTTTTGGTCCTCCCATTGCACTGGCTATAGGAGCAAAGTTTGTTCCATTGAGGAAACCAAAGAAGTTGCCTGGTATAATTTAGAACCTATTGTTTAAGAAATCTTACTTTCATTACCGTGTTGATTGTATCACTATTACATTGTTATGATTAATGTTCTTGCCAGGAAATTATCTTTCTATATTTGTTCAGTACGTAAATCTGTTGCTTTCCTAATATTAATTTTTTTTAACATTTCTCATTCGGTTCAACATCGATTCATGGTTTCACCAACCTACTTGGCATGTACTGATGTCTAGTATGTTTATGAAAGTATTTGTTTGTTGTGTTTCAACCTTGTAAATCTAGGTGGTAAATCTAGAATTATGCAGTTTCTGTTATCTAAATATGTGATGCTTGAACTGATTAATGTCCAGAGTTTCGTTGTGATAATATTTTCCCACTACAAAGTGTAGTCTACAAAATATTGATTAGCTATGAATGTGCAGTCTTAGAAAACAATTATTTTTCCCATCTGTGGTCTTTCGACCTCTTAGCCTCTTAATTACCCTTCTTCGTTCTGTATCTTTTTTCCTTTTTATATAACCCTTCAGGCTCTTATAATCTGCCTTCCCGGTCATCTAAAATGAGACCATGACTAAATTGGAACAAATTTTGAATGTGCTTCAGTAAATTGCTCTTGAAATGTTACTCCAGCTTTGTCAAGGTTTGGCTGAGATTGTTACTATCGTTTCTTTTCTAGTTTTATTCTAACAAAAGCTTACCTCAATGCCAGGAAAAGTTATTTCCCAAGAATATATTCTGGAATATGGAAGGGACTGTCTTGAGATGCATGTTGGAGCTGTTGAACCTGGTGAGCGTGCTTTAGTGGTTGATGATTTGATTGCAACGGGAGGAACACTCTGTGCAGCTATGGATTTGCTAGGTGAGTCCCTGTGAGCAAATCTCGTCGTAAATGGACATTTATTGTAACATTGATGGACATTTATTTGATCAGAACATGACATTGTTTTACACGTTGATGATCTATTTATTTGTTCAACTGCACTATTGAATGTTGCTCAGGCCCCAATATCTTTTTCTGTAGTTCATTTGTTTCTGTCTATCTTTTGTCAGCAGGGATTTGTTTCCCTGCGACTGACTCCTATTTATCATTTTGACACAGAAAGGAAAACCTAGAGGTATTAAATTAAAGGTGTATTTGAATTTCCATTAGAAATTTTCCAAAGATATCAACTCAACTCTTCCTCTCACATGCTACAATAAATCAAACACGCACTAAAGTATGCAAATTAGGACTAATAGTGTGTATTAAGTTCACGAGTCATGCTTTTACTCCAATCATTAGTGTATAAAGAGATTCATTTCATTAACTGACTAAAAATAATTTCACGGATAAGTACATACCAGTGTTGTTCATTTATTGAATTTGAATACGTGAATGAGGGTCCTTAGGATCACGAATACACTTTTAGCTGCACTTCTTCTCAAGTACCTCAGTTTAAACATCTTTTTGAAGTTAATGTCATTTTTGGATTTTGATTATATTGATGTGTTTGCTGTCATTTAGAACGTGTGGGAGCAGAAGTAGTGGAGTGTGCATGTGTAATTGAATTACCGGAATTGAAGGTATGTATATTTTGGATTTTCTAAATATCTTGTTTGGGGATGGATCCTCCAATCTACATGTCAGGTCATGTTCAAATCTTGTATCCTTATCTCTCCTAATAAATATCAGATAGGACTCACTCACTTATAGGAGAGAGATGACTCAACATTTGAATATGACCTAGTCACGTTTCTGTTTTTCATAGACTACTGGTTGCTAGCTGCAGGCCTACGGTAGGTTTGATTTAATTTTGTTTGATTGCCTAGATAACCAAAATATCTGATGCACTTTATCTTCTTTCGGTACCTTTATGTATGTTTTAAATCTGAAGCTGGTCCATTGTGGACTATGATCTTGTCTTCTTTGTTATAGAAGTGTTTTGTAATTTTGGTTCACCTTAAAAGAGGTTTTGTGTATTAGTAGTGGTGGTGTGATGGTTGTGAATGATTTATTGGAAATACGTGACAGGGTCGTGAGCGTTTGAACGGGAAGCCATTGTACGTGTTGGTGGAATATATGGAAATATGAAGAGGTGATGTGACGATTGTGATTGGTTGGGATTTGAGAGATGATGATTGTGTCTCTCTGTTGGTGCTTTCCCATTTGGATTCCCATCCTAACTTGGAGTAGGAACGATCAAATCAAATTAATGCATTTCTGTGACCCACTCTTTGGGCCTCCCCTCTTCTCTCTGCTTCCCCCACCCCTTTTTCGAATAAAATTATACCTCTTTGCCTATAACATCATTCTTGTATATATTTTCATGCTTTATTTTTAGAACTAAACTTGTCAATATTTTATAACATGCATTGCTCGTGGTATTTCTGGTACAGTTCGTTGGGAGATTTTGTTTCTGCCACAATACCAGTTTAAAACAATATACCTTTAAGAATGATTATCATTGATATTTCTCTTAAATACCTACACATATTTTATAACAGTAACTTGTGCAGGTAATAATTTAATGAAGAGGTGTTGATTATCATGAAAATGATGTATAAGATGAAACCAGTACAAACCAAATTAGACTAAGTGGAAACCATTTTGTCACTCTAAACCCATGGGTGATGATCTGTCATGTAAATTCCTGTGAAAGGGCAATGGATCTTCTGCAGTTTACTAAAGAACTGCACACGGTTTCATAAAAGTATATCAGACTATTACCTTTTTCTTTTCCGGGTGCTTTGTATGAAGGGAATGGGTGATTCCTCGTAATAATCAAAGCTCAAGAGGATCTGGGCTCGATAGGCTTAAAGGTTTTCTTAATAATTTCGTTTTTTTTGCTGTGTTTCACGCATTGTTAATATATCTTTCTTATTTTCATTAAAACTATAGTTTAAAACAGTTGCGAGTTGTAATAATCTATTCCATAAATCTACACCAAAGTAATAATTTCTCCCCTTTGAGTTAGCATTCCTCACAGATTATGTGGGACTTTCTCCTCTCTTTAAAACAATAACAAATACTCTGTTTCAAAATATTAGCGTTTTGGGGTTATGATGTCAATGTTAAGAAATATTCAATTGATCTAAATTTAGTCTTTTTTTTTTAATGTTTTCAACTATTTAATTTAAATAGTACTTTACTAATCTATTCTCTTCATTATATAATTTAGCCAAAATAAAGGTTTAAAGTAAAGTTAAGGAGTTTCTTTAAAATAGTAAATTTAGCCAAAATAGTCCTTATAATTTCTTTTCATTTCTATAAAATTTTAAGTCGTTGTTTATAGTTTTTATAAAGTACATGAATTTTTATTTTAGTTTCTTTAAAATGTTTTTTTTTTATTTTCATAAATCCAAAATTTCAAATCGTAGTTTTGAGAGGACAAAATTTAGATAACTTTTTTACTGTCTCGAGTTAAATTTGAAGTAAAAGTTGTGAAAAATCGCAGGTCCCGCCATATTTTATTTACAATTTTGGGTTGGAAATGTTTTTAAAGTGCTGTGTTTAAAACGTAATTATTTTTCCAACATAAAATAATAATAATATTTTTTGTGAAAAATAACAATTGAGTACAAATACAAATTTAAGTGGACAACAATATTAACTTTACCTTTGATATTGGATGGAGATTCTCATCCACGCTAAAATATGAAAATGATAGTTTTAAGGGAAGATTACTACTCACATGTTTTCTCTAATTTTAAAATATTCATTTATATTCCTTACGTTTTTAATAAAATATTACTCACATCTGATTTATTTTTTAAATAAATATTCATATCTCTTATAATATAAATTGCATTTATATTATTTATATTTTCATAGTAAATTGGCATTCATTTTTTTATTTTATTTAAAACATTATATTAACTAAATTTTGGATAAAAAAAGTATAAAAATTAGAAAAGTTAAAGTTCTAAAATGTAAAAAATTAAAGATTTTTTTATAAATTAAATGGAAGTAAGTGTCATTTCTAAAAAAATAAAATTCTATTAAAGATGACTGTCAATGATTAAAAAAATATAAAAATCTATATAAAATTAGAAAGTGTAAATATTATTTTATTAAAAGTAAATAATTTTTTATTTTAAAACTAAATAAGAGTGAGTATTAGAGATGATTGCTATATTTTGTACTGTAAGTAATTACAGAAATAAACAATGATAAAGTTTAGATTATATATTTGTTTTAGTATTCCATTCCGTTAAGAATCTAAACTTACCGACGTAGTCCGGGCTCACACTAATATTAAATATAGCACGTAAAATTAAAAAAATATTTGTTTAAATTCCATAAGTGTATGTTAATTTATTTAATGGGATTATACATTTATAAACTATCATAATAAGAAAAAACCTTTTAATTAGTTATTATTAATTATTATTGTATTCTATTACCTGGTGAATCTTTTCACAATTTCATTCTAATATTTGTATTAGATTATAATATATAATATAAAGTAATTTTGGGATAATTAATTAATGTTAATCTATAACTAATTTAATATTCTCCCACTTAATATTAGTCAATAATTATAATATAAATCACTAATTTAAAATGAAAATTATATTCAGAACACATGTTAAACAATAATATGAGAATTTGGAGCAACAAAATAATATCCTACGTGGTGGATACGTATTTTGTGCAACAACTATTCATATGTTTCATAAAAACATAATATAGGAGATAACATATTTCAGTAGTCGGAAACATAAAATAATTGACACAATCTAAAGCATGCTCTTAAAAACCCATAAAGTCCAACTCATTAACCAAATTATTTAAATGGGCTAACATGTTTAACAAAAGCTCTTACTATTAAGGGTATTAGTTAGTGGGTCTACAAATAATTAATATAATAAATATTTATTATAATTTACACATCAATTCACATCACTAAACCCTGATGGGTAAGTTATAACAATGCAATATTAAGAGAGCGAAAAATACACACATAAGGTAATAATAATTATATATCGCATCCTTAAATTAATTCCTTAACCAAATGATAATAGTAATTTTTACTGTGCATCCTCGAATTAATTCCTTAACTAAAATGATAATATTGGAGAACATTATATACCAGGAAAATTTCAATACAGTAAAGAAATACCCAAAAACTTTTAAACCCAAATGCAAAAAGCATAGTATTATACATAAAAAATATAATTTAACAAAATATAAAGATAAGTAATTACATGATAACAAATATGACAAGTTTTTCTAAGTTTGAGTTTCATAATTAACGACTTATCTTTATCACTATTTCACTCACACTAACATGAATTTTAAAGTCACCACAAAAATTCTTAAAGATATTTATAATGATGCAACATTTGATGTTTAATTATAAGATTATCATTTGAAAGATATATGGTCATATGAGCAAAATCAAAATCTGTAACATTTTAAACAAAACGAGATTATTTATAAGTTTTAAATAGCTGACTCAAAACTCAAAGTGATAGAAAATAGTCACAAGAACTTGAACACATAATTAGTTTACATATGAAACTTCAACTATATAGTAACTAGGGATATAAGAAAAACAGTCTAAACTCCCATAATTAATAAAGAATTACAATGATAATTATAATAATATAATATAAATTTATGATAATTAAGGAGAAACACAATTTATTTTCAACTTAAAAAAAGTCACAAATTGTACTAATTGTCACAAAAGAAAATTAACCATAGAATTTTGAATTCAGTTATAAAGTACAATACATACCCATTAGGTTTCGTATCTTGAGATTAAAATTATTTCTTTTCATCCAACCAAAATCACAATACATATATGAATTCTGTTCGAAATAAATTGATCTTCAAAACCCTCAATTCAATCCGAGGAAAACTGAATCTACTGGGCAGAATAAAAAAAGGTTATGCATTTTACACAATGGAAATGGAAAGGGGAATGAAACAAAAACGATAATCAACCGTTCAATATGGAATTTACAGCCATAACGTCTATCTAACCTGCCTCTTATACAAGATGGAATTTTCAGAAAACAATATTCATATATACCATATAAACTCAATGAATTATAAAATAATTAGTCATAAATGTTTATCCTAGTTTATATTCATTTCTATAAACATTTCTCTTTAGGGTTTTCGGCCACTCTTTAGTGAAACTAATACAAAACGATGACAAATTTGATGGACTTCTAGTAGTCATTACCATCAATCTTATCACAACCTCGTTCAAATATTTGTTTTAATAGGATAATAATCATGCCCTAAACGGTAAAATAATAATAAAAGATAATATTTTAATTATTAATTAATATTTAGCCAGGATTAAATCTAAATAGGACATAGGGTCATATGCAATAGGGCCCATAGACTATTAGGATTGTGGAAAGAAAGAGTGAAGGGTAAAGTTTTGTTATAAGGAAAAATGGCAATAAAAGGAAAGGTAATTAATAACAGAAGTGGTAATTGGAAAGGAAAGAAAGGTAAGAAAGTAGGAAGTGGGATTGGGAGAGAGATTAATTTGCGTCAAAGAAAACGACTCACTCTTGTTGAAGTTAGTTAATTTGTCATTTGATTTTCTCATATCATTTCATTATCAGACAACTTCATGTTACGCCTTTATTTTATCTCATTGCGTAACTTGCGCTATACCTCCCCATTCACCTCACTGGGACCCTTTCCAACTCCTCACAACAAATACCTCTTCTTACACTGTACTCTAACTTAACCCTCTTCTGCGTTTTCCTTTAAAGCTTAATTAGCCCCAACAATTTTCAACATTTTTTCAATTCAAAACAAGCTACCAAAATTATCAGTCATCCCTAAAATGTACAAGTTCTTGGATTTTACTAAATTAAATTTGTGCTAAGTAATGCATATACACACAATGTGTGTACAAACGCAAGAGTTTTCAATTGAAGGGATACCTCATGATTCGCGTTTGTGAATTGTCGTATTGTAGATTTTTGAACAGCCAAAAAATCCAACGAGACTTTGGCCTTGTTTGTTTAGCCATTGCCATTACAAGTTCACTTTCAAACCGAATCTCACAATAAAAATCCACAGCTAGGAATTCGGTGAAAAGAGGGAGAAATTAAATTAACAAAAACGACTTGTTACCAAATCATTCATAGTTATTCTACATTACCACTTGAAAGCGACGAAGCAAACAGATGCAACAGTGATTCTTTGATTGAACATTTGTGTTTGGGTTGGGTGGTTAAAAGCTTTTACAACCGTGTCATCAATTCATTTTCTCAACAAACCTACGTAGTAAGTACTCTCTCATGTACAATGTACATTTAAAGTATCGCGTAGGCCAAAATGTTTAGCCAATAAAAGTAACATTCTCCACGATCAATAAAATTTATATTTATTATTGCTTCTCCAACTTCACAACTTCACCCTTTTACTTCTACGCTCTAATAATGAAAGATACGAGGCGTCGGCCAAAGTATTCAATTCTTCAAAATTAATTACAAACACTTCAAATAAAATAACCAAACTTTGACTTTATCTTTCACTGCACCAAAAGAACCCTAAAAATGAAGAGCGAAATCGGAAAATTGTAAAGAAACATTGCGTCGTGGATAAATGCAAGAAAGAGTAGGTTGAGTTCAATACCTCAACAATCAGCAACATACATACACCCCAAATGAAAATAAATCAGAAAAAAAAGTGTTTATAAAAAAAAAAAACAAACAAACTGTAAATACGTGTTTTTACAATTTATAAATGATGAGAAAACAGGGCAACACAGCGCGCGAGTCAAACACTAATAACTCGCCGTTGTCCCCACTGACCGAGTCGAACCCAACTCGTCCATCCAACAACGATTCCATAAACCCATTTTGCTTCGAGACCCGACCCGCTACGACCCGGCACACCAGCATAGCCCTTCTGCCCCTGCCTCCGCCCGAGCTTTCATGCGCGTCGCCGCTGCCGGCGAACGTGCAGATGGCCGAGCCCTTACCGCCGGGGAAGGACAACGCACAAGCTCCGCCATAGGGGCCGCCGCTGGAGGTGGGACCCAGGCAGTGAAACCTCATGACCTCATTCCCATCCGCAACGCATCTCGCATTCTCCTCGTAGTCATGGGCCGGCCCAGTCCCGGTCCCGGCCCGGCCCTTCACCGTCTCCCGATACTCCTCGAAGCGGGAGACCGTTCGTGGGCCGTTGTGGACCTTAAATATCATCTCGACGCGGCCCGAGAAGGGCTTGGGGCCCCAGCTGGTGTGAAAGATTATCTCCACCACGTTCCGCGAAGGGTGCCCCTCGGTGAGTTCGGTGAGCGAAGGCAAGCGAGGGTCGGCGTGGCGCGTGGCGGTGGCGGTGACGCTCCGGGAGCGGTTGATGGTGGTTTCGAAATCGGGTTTGGCGGCGGACGGAGGGTATCTGGAGCTGGGGTGTTTCTGGAGAGGCTTTTCTGGCCTGGGTTTGGGCTTGGATTTGGGCCTGGGCTTGGTGGTGTCGACGACGACGTCTTTGATGTTTTGAACGCTTTTTCTGCAACTGGAACTGGGAATGAGGTATTTAGAGTTGGGGTGGTAGACGTCTTCGTAAGCTCTTGACTTGCACTGCAATGACTTCATCCACCCACTCGCCATTACCCGAACACTAACAAGAGTAATGTTGTAATATGTTGTCTTGTCTCTCTCTGTTTTATCTTAAAGAGGAGAGCTTTTGGTAGCTCTGGGTTTTGTTTGGAGTTGTAAAAAATGGGGTCTCATAGTGGTTATGTGGTGGCCGTACAGCAGAGAAGGAATGAATGACTGAGAGAGAGTGGATCAGACATGGCGCCATAATAAATGGATTTTACTCCCCCTCGTGGAATCACCTTTTTGCCCTTCTCACTTTCTTGGAATTACCCACGTGGCCTCTGTCTCCTTCTTTGCTAAAACTCCAAACTCCATTAATTCCGAAAACAAAAAACCTCATCATAAATCAGAGGTTTGATTTGGTGTTACGTACCAAGCTGAATCCTGTCCACGCACGCATACTGTCGTAATATTCAAGGAGGGTCGTTTTCGCTACTGCCATAGTATTCACCATTTCAAACTTCTAAATTAAATGCACAGTGTTAAACCACTTCCATTTTCAAACATCTAATGTAACCATTTTTATATTATTCAAATCATAATTTCACTGCTTATTTCATGCACACTAAAATGCATCTCCAGGTAAGTAACTACTCATTAAATCTAATCTTTTATTTCTTTACATTTGTGTAAAAAATTATTTCAAATATTAAAATAAAGTCCATTTTTTTATTATTTCAGACCAGTATTGAGGCCTTCAAAGTACAATTTTAATAACATGGTGAGTCTATTATTATTTTTAATTCAGTAAGAGTTTATATTTTTAATTATTTTAACAAAATATAAGTAACTTCTTTAGTTTTTATATAATAAAATTATTCAGTTATTCCTTATGAGTAGTAGTGTGTACCTAATATTAATACAGATTAGTGAAATGCATAAAGATTCATTTTCTTACATATATTGCCGATAATTTTCTCGGAGCCATGCTTATATCTGTTAACAAATATCCAATGTGCTATGTGGGAGATTAAAATTTTCTCCAAAGTCTAAATGCATACAAAATTTAGAAACTCCTTAAGATTTAATTTTGCTGATAATTTTGTATTTATAAACACTCTACACGTATATACTGGTACATGAATAAATTTGGTAAACAAATAAGAATTATGAAAGTGGCAGCATTTGGATAGCTTAACTTATAATACTGCTGAATACTCAAGATTTATGATTTGGGATGTGGTAGAAAAGCATGGCATCTATGAAACAAGTGGTTTGATTAGGAGCATTGGGTAATTTCAAAGGAAATACTCCTCTCCCACTGTAAATCATGGGTCAACATCACGACTGAATTGAAGACTATTATGATTTCTTATACCCCTGCCTTTTCTTTTCTTTGTCAGTTTTAAATCTAAAACACATAGCCAAATGTTAGGTACAATTTTGAGGTAATGATCAAACGATTAAAAAATTAAAAATGATTTTTTTTGGTTTAATTAATTTAGCTTATTTTTGTCTCTTTGAAAAAATTGAACTAAATACATTTTCTGAATAAAACACAGCTTATTTTTTATATAAAGAAAAAGGTTGAATAATTGTTTTCTTCGAGAAAGTTAGGTGAAATTAATAACCTTTGAAAAAATAGCATTTAAAGAAAAAAAATTCTTGCATGTGCACTCTCTTTTCTTTCCTTTCGTTCGCCCTCTTCTTCTCTGCATCCTCTCATAAATATAGCACCTCTTTTCCTCACGCTTTCTCATTGTTTTATCTGTTTTTTCGAGTCATTAAAATATTATAAGTTTTGCTACTTTATTTTTAAAGTATTGTTTTAAACTTTAATTATTATTTTTTTAAATCTAAAGACTGTCTTAATATATCCCTAACCTAATGTTCAATAGATTAGCCTGCTAATCCAAGTAAATAATACCACAGTTGGACCTTCCAAAAAAAACTTCGACAAGTTTATCATAACTTTTTTACATAAAGGCTTCTTCCAATAATGTACTGTATTAATTTCTTTTAGAACAATACGTTTAAAGAGAAAAGTACTACTACTTAACAAGTAAAATCAGTTTAAATTATTTACAAAACTAATACATTTAATTACATTAACTAAATTTATTCACAAAGAGTCGGAGTATCACCAAGCTTGTAAAATGTAGTAGCATCGAACAAAATTAACCACAAAAAATTCTATTAAAAGGGTATTCAGAATTTTTTAATAAGAAAACAATTTCCCTTCTACTTCTTAAATGGATTCCACGAGTCACTAGTTAGCACTTGCCATGTTCAACTCGTTTGCGTTTCTTGGCTTCTACAATAACCCAGCTCATGTTCAGATGGTGAGTAGTAGCTAGCTTATCAAATCACATTCTAACAAAAAGAATGTTTTGGCCTTTCTAGCTAACAATGCTTGGTGAAGACATTGTTGCTTCTTGAAATCGAAGCGACCATTACTGAGATGCAGTGTTGGATGGTCATTTTGAATATTCAATATAGTGGGAATGAGAAATGGAGTTAAAGTATGGATTTTGACAGGCGGGGTAGATTGGTCAATGCAATGAAAAATTTGGCATGTTGAATTTTGAACTGGGTAGACGTACTAGTAATAAAAAAATTCAGAAGGTGAGAGCGTGATGGTAGATAGATACTAGAAATTTAAAAAGAAGATGTCATGGGAGTTTGGAGTGGAATAGTTGGTGTGTGTGGTGTGGGGAATAGAAGAATGGAAACTGGCACAGAGTTGGGAGGGAGAAAGCATCTAAAAAAGCACTGAAATTTAAACTAATAAAACGACAGGTTTTCTTCCACTTTCTTGCAAACCATAATATTTAACAATGTCTAACCTTGGCATTGTTTATTGTAGGTACCAAGTCACTGTTCTGTTACTAACAGATTGTGAGAATGGCCTCTTGCTAGTTCCATTACAAGCAGACAATCATATTGAGATAATCAAAGATTATATATAATTTTATCACTTTATAATCAAAACCACCATTTTTAATTACACACCATGGAACAATATACGAGGATTTGCGCCTCTATTGCAACAAGCCATCAAGCCCCTATTAACCCCAGTCAAAAAGTTTCTTACAAATTCAATACTGTCAACACGTGATTTTTTTCTTATAAAAACAAGCCTATGTAAACAAAATAATATCAAGCAGTTGATTAATAGTATAAAAGATGATTTGATAATGGTATGAGAAGTGATTTTTTAGTAGAAAAAGGATTTATGAGACTGTGAAAATGGGTGAGTTGGTTGTTGGGAAGTGGGAATGAGAAATGCGTTGGCAGGCTTTGTTGTCACGCCTGCACAATCCATTCCACCGGGAAATGCCTCAACTTCAAAGTCCCTATTCTATTCAACGTCAACCTTCAAATAACTACTCTATACTCCACCCGTTTTTAATTTATTTTGTTAATATTATTTTATAAGTCACTAATGTCAAATTAAGTGCAGTTAGAAATTTTAAAATTGGTAATAAGGACAATAAGTCACTAATATCAAATCAAGTGCAGTTAAAAATTTTAAATTTAGAATTATTACAATATATCTAATAATCTTATATCACTTAGAAGTTTAGATCAATGATAATTTAAATATATTTACATCTCTTAATCTTTGAGGAGATTTTTAAGATATCCAAAATAGACAATCTTATATGTGTGACTCACCTTAATAAAATCTTTTTATTTCTTAATTATTGTTCTGTTTAAATATAACTTTTTTTCTTAATCTTCCAAAATTAGCAATAAATCCAATACTAGTTTTTTTCCCGTTATGTTAACTAGTGCATGCTCTTATGACATACAAGTAATTGGCATGTAATTATGAAATGCAGTTAATTTCTAATAATAAAAGTATGTTACAATCTTTAAACTGTGTAATGAGCAGTTTAATTTTGTAATTTCAATTCAATGATTTTTTTGAATTATTCTAATTAAAAATTAATTGCATTGAATGATAAAATTGCACTTGTCATGGATATAATTTATAAGGATTTATCTCAACAATTCTCCCACTCAACCCAACCATGCAGGTTATTAATGACAAAATCAATTAAGATGGTTACAAATAAAATTAAGAACAACTTCGTAAAACTTCTCACTCTCTTATTAAATCACTCAGCGTGAAGGAAATGAGAATATGTGTCGTCCTGTATCTCTAATTTCAGCACATTTAAATAGAAACTATCGGTAAACATAAATCTCTTGTAAATTTACATAAACAAACACAAAATTAATCTTGAAAAGGACGTTTATTGAAGGGTTGAGGATAAATAACATCATTAAAAATCACATTCAAATGTAATACTAGTGTTTCTAGATATTAAAGTTTATTTGTAAGGAGAATATTATATTTGAATAATGGCTATCATTTGTCCCTTCTTTTTTCTGACAAAATGATTGCATGCCGTATTACTATTCAAAGCTTCTGTGAGGAAATTCAAATGACTTAACTAATGACAGAGAAAAGACTCTGAGCTGCAGTTCTGCTACTGCCACAATGCATTGAGTCATAAGAAAACTTTAAATACTTGTACTGTGCCACCACTCTTTACCTCTTGACCTATCGTAAGAAATACTACTACGCGTATCTTTATGCATTAAAAATCTCTTTTTTCACACTCGAATAATCCATTTTATTTCTCAGATGTTTCTGAGTAAAGTAACAAGCATAGTGATTTTAATTTAATTAGTGACAGTTGGAAGTGGGACGGTTGGAAGAGTGGAATGGTGTTAAGAAAAAAAGCGAACCAAATCTAGCAACGCTTTTGTGAAAAGAAAGGGAGAATCATGATCACGCTCGCTAATCATATTGTCTTCTTCAAAAGCAGATTTTGCAAAATCAACAACTCTTAACTGCGGAAGTTGAATACCAGGACCCATCTTTCTGACCAACTCCTGAAATCGACTTCTTCAAAAAAGCATTGCAACCTCGTCAACCCATAAAGCACCTTAACAACTTTAAGACACAATAACCCAGGACCACTCACTCCAAATATTCACTCATTACTGTCTCAATAATAAATAAATTCTAATTATATAAAAATACGTTTCATTAATGTTAAATATAATTTTGAAAGAGCAGAAGCTTGTTTACTAGACGCCTTAATTACAGACTTGTTAGTTATCTCAATCTTGTTCTTATAGAAAAACAGTTTATGCAAAAGTGACAACATAAAATAATTTTGAATTAATAAAATTAAATTTGTATATTCTGATAATATAAATAAGTCTTATACTGATCATCCGTCATAAACTAAGGTAGTTATTATTTAATAGAATTTTATATAATTTAATGAACTTATCACAAGTTCATATTTCTGATAGAGTAAAAATATAAAAAATATTTAGATAATCATTTTGGAAAATAAATTACTCTTGTTGTCGAGTTGGAGATAATTTGAAATAAGATTTATGAATAAACGGGCCCTCAGGCCCAACAAAGAAAAAGGGAAGAACGAAGCAATACCAAGCCACGACTCCGAAGAAAAAGTCAGCATTTTTTTTTTTCAAAAATAAAATTATACTTTGCTCTAAAAGTACACGTTTATTTATTTAACCAATCATATTTATATTTAATAAGAATAACATTATTTTAATTCCTCGTTAAGGATTAAAAGAGATAACTTCTAAAATTTTGAGAGACTAAGACATATATTTTTTATGACATAAAATAAGAGGTCAACTTTTAAGAGCCCTACGTTCCCTCGAATGTTTTAAATTTAATAAAATGATATTAATATATGTTGAGGACCAAAATTATTAGCAATCATTAGAAACACAAATAACTGGTAAAAAGACTAAAATATGCCTAATCCATGTTCGGAGGAGTAGATTATTCAAAGTATTCGATGATGAAGGAGTGATTTTCGGATCCATGGATTAGAATTCATACGAGGGGACATCATTATTTTTCTTCTTCTTAAAGAGATCAATTAGAAATACAAAAGCTTCGTCGTGAGGGATTTAATCGCATAAACACGTGCATACTAATTCAAATTCAGACCCATCCAACATATTTTATTATTAGTGGTATCAGAATTTTAACAATATGTAATGTATAAGATACATTTTAAAATAATTAAAATTATAACAATATATAAATTATATATATATATATATATATATATATATATATATATATATATTTATTTATTTATTTATTAAAGTAAACAATTTATAATATTTAAAAATTATTGATATTTTAAAATATGTTAAAAATTTAATTTGAAATTAAAAATGAAGGTGCTGGATTAGAAAAAGATAATTTGGTTCAATAAATATTTATAAATTTGCTCTATTTCAAGGGTGACGATTTAGAGACTAATAATATGCATTAAATATAATAAAAAGGTAATGTGCTTGTCGTAAACTGTCATTTAATCTTTATGTTTAGTTAATAATCGGAAGGTTTATTTATCTATTTATGGTCTTAATAATCTGTATTTACAGTGATTGCCATTTTTACTTTTAGTGTATAGTTATAATGGGTTCCGTTTAAGTGCAAGAAAAAATATTATTGGGCCTCATCAGTCTCATCACAAAACGGCCCAACCATCAGCTACGTTGAATCATGACCGCGAAAACTGTTGAAACTCCAACGGGTTAAGTTGAAACAATTTCATTTCAATTAACCCTGATTATTAAAGTTTTTATACCATGGAATTCAATAGATTTACTGTAATTAAATGTTAATATAAAAAATCTTTCCAATATCATTATATTTATTGCTACATTTTTAGAAACTTCTTAATTTGGATGGGGATCTTCTCGGTTAGTAACTAGCATAACAATGTCAAGTTATAATAAAGAAAGATACAAAATTTTTACAGTAGGACTCACAATTATATATGTAGGTCCATTAATAATTTGACTTTTTTTTTTTCTATGATGGCCTTGTCATGTTACTTATATGCCAGGAACTAAATTCTTTAACAATATCATATAACCAAAACTTATTCTGTGTTTTTTAAAATAATTATTACAATAATTAAAAATCTATCATATATAGTTCTTTATATTAAATGACAATTTAAAAATATAGACAATTAGTACACTAGTTAACTAAGTTTAAAAGCACAAATCTTTTTAAAAGTTTATTTATTTTTTCAAAACAGAGACCAATTATTATTAACAAAATTGAAATAAATCAACTCAAAATCTATGGGAATTAAAATAAATTTTTTTCACACAATTATACTATTATTTAGTTAAAGTCTTATGCAAATGAATTCTTAAACACTTTTTCCCAGGGATCTAAATTTGAATGTTCATTTTTTGGCTCCCTAACCAAAGTGTATGACAGTACTCTGAAAAGAAATAGCATATTTACTTTTTAATGTTGGTCGTGGTATCCTTGATTCTGCTGAAGAAAATTGTAGCATAGAAAAATAAAAAACATGGGTAATATTGTAATTAAAATAAACATTTGATTATATCTAAAATATATAAAATATTTAATCTAATAAATAAAGATTAAAACAAATCATTATAACATAATTCTTCATATAATGCACATATAAATTGTTTTTGATATGAATGTTTAGGAAGGTTCTTACTCTGGTAAGGAGGCATAGTCGATGACGTCGTTTTCCCTTTTTTTCTCTTTTAATAATTTGCTTTGGCAAACATGAAATTGTTTCATGTCTTTTCCATCACCCTCCCTCGCAGTTTTGTCTGTACTTACAACCTTTTCTTTCTCTTTCACGTTTTCTGTTTGGTGAAAAACGACATAAGACCACTGTGTGTGATACTCATTCTGATTACAATTATTTTCTAATGAAACCAAATATGTTTTTAAAAGATTTTTTAAACTAAAAAATAGTCTGAACACAAAAACTAATTCTTCAACATCATACTAAACATCAGCATATTTTTAAAAATTATGATAACTAGCATTTTGCTATGATTTTATACTTTAATGTGATTTTTATCAACGTGGATGGCTTCACGTTTTAAATGTAATTTTCATATTCCAAACATCCTTAAAAAGATTTCTTATATATTTTCGTTAGTTTTAAAACTCAAAATGAAAAGAAAAGAAGTAAAGAAAGTAACTGTAACAAACAGTGAGACACGGCAAAATCTGACGCGATGTAATTTCTTTCTGCAACATCGATTTAGAATGTGATGGAGGTGGGGTCTTGTCCTCCTAATAATTTAGGTTATCGTGGAGCACATTCCAACGGGACTGCTTCTGTTTCTTATTTGTTTTCGACGGAAAACTCTTGATGGTTTTTTGAGCATTGGAATCCTTATATGCAGGCAGAAACTATTGCAAACCTCTGCACTAAACATCTTGCAAATACTTGCTCTGAACTCTTCAGAAAACCCTTCTGTTATCATTGCTTAAATTTTGTGTTCTATAATTTATTCCTTGGCGTTTGATTATCTGTGGTTCATGCTCTCAACGGAGTTACGGACACATAATTGTCAACACGTATTCCAGGTACAGAAGAGCTGTATAAAATTTCTTTTCAGCTTTTGTCTCATTTTCCATCGAACAACAGGATGTGTGTGCTGACAAAAGCAAACGAGCAGTTGTTCATGCTATAACCATGTGCAAATTTGTTGCTGCTGTCAGATTTTTTGCAGAGCCACTGATGCAGAAAACCCTTTGGTCTATTATCTCTTTCTGAAGAATTGAAATTCGTTATCATATCTCTGAGAACTACTGCCAGGTGCTGGAGTTGATTTATGTCTATCATGTCTCGGATGATACTCTGTCAGTGTTCAGGTGGGTTGAGTGCAAGTGTTTCAATTAAAATACCTTTTAAAATGTTAAAATGATTTAATCTTTTGAGACATGTTATGTTATAATATGATGAGTACCACTTAGCATGCGCCTAGTGCCACCCTCTCTCTGATCCATCGAGTTTTATCTAAGCTGAAATTTTGACACCATCAGTTGAATGATTAAACTTAGTTCGATTAGTTGTTTCTTTAGAATGTTCTATTCTATTTCATAAGTGTCTTAACATGTAGCAATCTTATCTGACGTGTTATGCTATATTATTGATTGCTCCATGCTTTGAATTTTGGAGAAAATTTATGAAGTCACATATATCAGTGTTGACGGTGCTTTATTATTGGGTGGTGGCAGCATAATTGACATTGCTATTATGTGAAAAACACCAAGACTAGTGCAACAAATGATATTTATGAGATTATTGACTTTGCAGGTGGGGACTGGTGGCTATTATTACTGCCAAAGATAATTTTAAGCACTTTAATTTGGAGAAAACTTTCATAGTTAGATATTGATTGGCCGAACCTAGCTTGACTGTATGGCTCATATGGTGTCTGTTTTTCATGATTTTTTGAAAAATTGGATCCACATTTAGGTTATGAATTTATTGCCTTGGCTTGAGAAGTAAGGTGATTGTTCTTGCTACTGCTGAAACTGGTAGTGGAATCCACCACAGTTTGAGTGGCCTACCACTGTCATCAACAACTGCATGCCTGGCATGTTGGTTAGAGAAAGCAAGTTACTGCCAGAAGTTGGCCTTGATTGGAACTTTGTATTTTGTGGGACACATGCCAGTTGATTTTGATATAAGTTCAATAAGTATGTGTTGTGAGTGTAACAATTTTTACACTATCGATTAAGTAAAAATCATTATGTAATACAGATATTTGTGGAAAAACTTCAAAAAATGATGAAACATGTTGGTTTATGATTAGAAGAGAATAACTTATTTTTGCTTTTGATATTTCTATTTATATCTTCAAAATTTGGACAATGATATGTGGTTTTTTTGGAATTTAATTTCTGGATGTAAAAATTTTGTTATATATATTTCTTCTAATATTTTTATTGTACAAGTCAATAAAGTTACTGCATAAATTGAGTAACGTGTAAGAGTTCTTTACATTATCAATGTGCAGACCATTTCCTCATTTTATATTTTTTGAGGCACTTTATTATATTAAGAATAAAAAAAAAACTCAGTATCTGTCTTTTAGGCCATTAAAAACAATGATGTCAAAATAAGTTGAGTTTCCCTTTTTTATAATTAACCGTCAGAAACAAATTACGTAAGAAGTTCTGCATCATAGGAACTATATACAGAGAATCCCAATTAACTATATTTAACTCATGATGTTATTTATTGTTCAGAAAATCTGAGGGAGCATTAGGTTTCCAACGAAAGCATTATCTTCGACTCCCACTCTTAATCGGTCAGGGAAAATTATATAATAACGGAGATTTATACACGAACTAGATTTAGATAAAATAATAACATTATCTTCAACTCAAAACTTTAAAATATTAAATTTATAAATTTTTTTTATATATTGTTCAACTTTTTATCATTTTTAATTTATATAAAATTTAAATTCACATTTAGATACCTAATATTTATATTATTATATTATTACAATACAGTTATTGACATCACTATAATATAATTATCTTAATTGATGTTCTTCTTTATTTATGAGTATCGCATTGGTTAGTAGCGCCATATCACTTTTTCAAGGATGTATTATTAATAATGGGAACTGCAGGTTCAGGTTGTGTGCAAAAATACTTGTTTTTGTTGTAAGAGAAGTGATTGACACGCAGGGAATTGAGCCGTTGTTAATGCTAGATTCGTCCACAAGAGCAAACATATCGAGGTATTATTAGCGTATATTAGCTTTGTTTTAAGGTCAATACCTATTTTTATGTTGCTTGCTTTCGTGGTTGTTTTTCCGAGATTGGAAACCTCTGTGATTTTTCTAAGTCAACATTGTGTATAGAACTATATGGATTTTTTGCAAGTGTTGTTGAGTTAGAACCATCTCCCCAATTCTTTACCAAGCTAGAGTTGCGTTTTTTGTCACAAATGCAAAAACGTTTTCAACAAATATAGTATTACAATGCCTTGCTGTTGCGTAGACATCTTTGTCAGAGTTGCTGTCTCCGAGAATTGTGATTGGACCAAGGCATGTAGCTAGTGAAACCCCAGTTGTTACTTCCTACTTGTTGGGTAAACGAGAATTACTGAACAAAGGGATCGAAGTAGTAGGCTAATGTAATAATGTAACAAAATGTGGGGGCTTTGGCTTGATCAATAACACATCACGAATTTGGGTGATGGTGTAAACTTTGGACTACCACACAATGAGGCCTCTGAAATGGTACATGTGTTGGACAAATCATGGCATGGTCTCACAATGAAAGTGAATGAAACAAGGATGGATTAGGTCATTACCTGAGAGTTCTGAACACGATGTTCAATGATGGATGGCGGACAATGATGAATGGACAGAGTTGATGATCCGACATGGACTTGTGAATTGTGACTGCAGCCATACAAACAAAGTTCTGCAACCATGTGAGGCTTTTCTGAGTTTCGTACGAATTATTTTTTGGAGTTTGCTGACATTTGGCCATGGACCCTTTCTTTGGGATCTCAATCTCCTGACGTTCTAGGATACTTCATCTGAAAAAGCTAATCCAGGACCACACAACAAAATGGGATACTCAAGGCAGATACTGCTGAACTTTTACACGTCTTTCTAATTTTGCCATGTATGCAAATTTATCACTGCTACAAACTCAGAAACTCAGCAGGGTATGCAGGGGAGCAAGAAAAATAGATTATTTACTGACACCACCAGGAAATCAATATGATACCAGAGTTTTAAGAGATGAATTCAGTGGCATCATTAGAAATCTGTCTCCTTACCCCACTCTTCATTTTATCCGGTCTTTTTTTCTCTTCAATTTACTTCTACAATCACATTTAGTTTCTCTAAATTAGTCAGATAGATTTTTTTTAATCTGCACAAATGTACCAAGTTGATTTAAACTGATTCTGAAACCAGTAAAAAAGCCATCACTTCCATGATTGACAATTAGCTCTCCACGACCAACGAACCGTTTTATCATAAATTGGGGTGTTGAGAAAGAAATGGTGTGGTGGCCGTGAGAGAGAGGTACTTTATTAACCTCTTAAAATGGCTGGAGGGTACAGTTTTTTTCTGGTTGCTGCATGAGAAACTCTACTTTACACTTTAATTGGAAAACATGAGTAAGTTATGGTGTTCATATATTATTCCTTTTTAAGTTTGGTCTTAATTGTTGTATAAGGTATGTCATTTAGTATCTCATAGAAGGAGACATAAATTGAATTAATGAAGTTTTGAAAAGGGAGAGGATGGCCCCAACGACCTCTGCAAAATTCTGGCACAACGTAACCACTCTGAAGGCAAAGCTATATGTCTCTGCTGTGTGCACAGAACGGCCATCATAAAGGCCACATGCAAAATGTACCATGCCGCCCCCTCCTTGTGTGATACAACTTGGTAACATATATATGGACAGAAATGCAGTTACAAAATTCTCCCATGCAGTGATGCATTGCCACCATATCAATATGTTTACCTTAATTTGTATGCCGCACGACATTGGATATATATTTATATATGTATATAATATGGGTTGAGTTGAAATGAATTGGCTAGTAACATAATTGTGGTTTTGACAGGGTCAGAATTATGAAGGAATATATTGGATCTGGTGAATGCATGTAATTGGAGCAATATGAAATTGAATGAGTTGTTTTTTCCAAGTACTAAGAGTAAGTGTTTTTTCCAAGGTAAGTGCTTCGTTGTATATATATATATATATATGGATTGATTGGATTGGATTGTTGGTGTTGCTATGTTTTTAACCAGGCTAACTTTTCTTACTTCCACTGTGTCTTAGTGTCTTTCATTATTTTGAATCTACCAATTGTGTGTGTATATATAGATAGTGTTAGATAGATAGATAGAGAGAGAGAGACAAAGAGTAGTGGGTGGGTGTGGTATGGGTTTGGGGGCCATGTTGGAGCTGAAGGTAGTGCGAGTACTTACTTATCTTGGGCTTTTGAACGTTGTGAATCAACATTCAGTTTATTGACTTCCTAAAACAGCACTCCGCATGCTTCTCTTCTGTCAAAATCACTATCACTATTACTTCACAACATCTTTCTCTCTATCCCATTCATTTTTATTACCACCACGTGCAACTAACTCTTAACTAAATGAAGACAAAAGTGAGAATATAAAGTGAATGTTTTATGAAGAACTGTTGTACTCATGCACAAGTATGAAGGAAATGTTTTATGAGAATATAAAGTGAATGTTTATAGTTATGAATAAGCCTGATTAATCTAAGTCCAAATTTATTTATATAAATCAAAACCGAAAACAAAGTCAGTTAATATATAAATGAAAGGATGAATAAAATATTATAATAAGAAATACTTGAATGAGTTTATTCAACATGTTTCTTTTCTTCTTATTCTTAGTTTTAAATTTCTATTCATCAAATACAACCCTCTTTTAACTATATATTATTTTGGAATTTATTGATATGTAATTAAATTTGTGAGAATAAAATGAGATAGCTGACTATCTCTTTTATAATATATATTAATTAAATAATCTACTAAACACTTTTATTGCAGTGAAATTACATTTATCACCCACAAATTTTATATTTAACTTTTTCTAATCTAATATGTCAATTAACCACCAATCTTTCAATTAACGCTTCATCAAATTAGAGACATCTTTCTATATAGAATACTCATCAACACAACAATTTGTCACACTGATATTATGTCCAATGAATATATGTTATTTTACAGTGAGTTTCTTATTTTTATCCTTTTGACAACCACTAACTTTGATACGATCATATCACAACTACCTTTTAATAATAAAATATTAAATTACAGAGCTAATGATCAAAATTTGAAATAAAATGATAATATATGAGTTACTCGGGATTGTAGAATAATTATATAAGATAATGTGATTGTCAAAATATTGAAACTTTTTATTAATTACAAATATAATTAATGGCTGGGTATTGGCTTGTCATCTAGCAACACTGTTAATGAACTAAATATATAGCGAGAGATTAACACGTTCTTTTGTCACTTTTTTAAAACATTTAAAAATAATTATTTTGAGAACACTAAACTTTACAACTTATCTATAAAGAACATATGAAACATTTAAGTGAATTTAAGAAACTAAAAGTATATTATTTTTTTTTTAATTTAACATGGTGTAATAAAAGATTAAAAATCATTTAGCATCTTCACGATGTTTATTATCATTAAAACAATCATAAAAAAATCTATAATAATTTCATAGAAATATAATAAAGTATTATTATAGATAAATGAACTGATAAAAAAAATCTAACATATAATTTTTAATGTCAAAATTAATTTAAAATATATATACTTTTTTAACAAAGAAAAATGAAATTAATAGAAAGATTTAAAGAGTGTTATAACCTTATTACATAAATAAAACAATACAATAACTTTCTTGTTTACACTCAACAACAAGGAGCTAGTTCCATTTATGTCTCCTTACATATACCGTAAACAGTACAACTAAATCAATTAAGTCAATCACTTCTCTTAACCTAACAAACAAATGCAGTACAGGTTACCAAATATGTTCTGATTCCAACAATACCATTTTGTATTTCAAATCTGCAATTTTTTGACTCTCTTGCTTTCCGCAGTCAATGTCCACACCTGTATCATACAAACGTACCTGCATACACACGCAGACCCAATCCTACAGGGAAAATATATTAGACTATAAAGGCTAACCCTAAGTTTAAAATACAGCTTATTAAGTTTAAAACATTGTGTTAACCTTTATTAATATAAATAATTTTTACTGTTGAACTATCTAATTACTTGTTTTTTCTAAAACATAAAATGATAAATGATATTTTTTTCTATTGGTAATTTTTTTTCTAATACCTTTTCATCCTTTTAATTTAATGAGAAAATATCAGTGTTTTCTAATACCTTTTCATCCTTTTAATTTAATAAGAAAATATCAGTGAGTAGATTTTTAGATTTACAAGAGTCAACAGCAAACAGCAGCGGTAATTTCTGAACCGAAGATATTCATATTATAAAATTGGAGAAAAGTAAAGTTCAAGTTGATAGGAAAACATGTATCATTTCTATTTAATTTATCCGTGTGATTAATATTAAGAGAAAAGAAAAAATTTATTTTCAAGAAATCATGGTTAAATACATAGTTAGAAGCTACTTAAAAAAAAGGTATATTTAATAGTTAATCTATAAAAAAAAAATATAGTTTAAAAACTGTGACTGACTGTATCATTGACTTTATCAGTATACATTACAATTTAGTGTTTGATAGACTCGTGAAAGTAAAGAATATGTTTGTTAAGATAGAAAAATGGTGCAACCTACTATTCCAAATGAACAGAGTAGAAGGGTCAACTCACCTAATTTTTGAGATAAAAAAAAGTATAAACAATTTTTGAGATAAAAGAAAGTATAAAATAAATTTAATATTATACTAAAGTTAATACTTCTAGTAAAACTAATAAAGGCAATTAATTAAAATAAAAATTATTAACCTGAGTCTAAATTCAAGTCCATGTCCACCATTGGAGAAGTAAAAAAAACAAAAGAATTGACTTAATTCTAATTTGCATTAACATACAAATTAAGTAAATTGAACCAAAATATTGTGCTAGTTTTATGTTAACTTTAGCACAAGTGAACTTGTTTTGCTTATAAGTTAAAATTCATATTGATGTCTCTATGATTTAATATTCATGGTGAAAATATTAAGTTGAATACAAGGATGAAAATACAAAAATCCTTTTAAATTGCCAAAAGGAAAAGTCTAACACTTTTAACTCAACAAATTTCATAAGAACTTGTAGGATAGTTAGGTATAAGTTAGTTTGATTTAGAAGGAGTTAAAGAGTCTCTAAAAAAGAAATATCTCATCAAAAGTTATTTCTTGTTAATCTCCATTATAATAAAATATAAATTAGTTTTACTAACACAATGATATTTGGAAAATACATCAAAATAATTTATGTTAATAAATTTTAATTAATAAGTTATAAATTATTTGAGTTAACTTTAGTTTATAGTTTATAATTTTTTTATTAATATATATATATATATATATATAGATTTATTATTATTACTTATTTCAGTTCTATAAAGATAAATAATTATTATACTATTTTTATAGTATCTATTGAGATATTTTTATTTTTTATGTAACTTTAAATTAAAGAAGAATTAATATTATAAATTAAAGTAATTAATGTTTCATTTACATAAATTTAAAATTGTAAAAAAAACATATTTAATATAGTAATAGTTTAAATTAGGAAGAAGGAGAAAGTAGGAGAAAGTTGCAGAATGAATATTAGGAAAGTGAATCTTAGACAGGTATGTCGGATTTTAATTAAAAAAAAATTCTTTTGTGTCGAGTCGGGATATATATATATATATATATATATATATAATTAATTAATTAATTTAAAAAAATCTTTTTTATTTTGATACAATTTTTTGGTTTTAGAATGTGTTTGGTTAACACAATTTCTCTATTATGTTAATATCTTTTGAAAATGTCCTTTTGAACTGAGTCTGACTGTTAGTATTTATCTTTCTGTATAGTTAATAGTATCTTCTTATAGTTACTCAATGATTTTCTTATATGTAAATTAAGTTAACCAACAACAATAGTTAAAATAAAAAATAAAAATATGTTAACAAGAAAATAACATAATTTATAAAAGAATAAAAATAAAAAATGTGTTAATAAGTATAATTTAAATAAAAAGATGGTTAAGAAACTCCATTTTAAAAAGTTATTAAATAAATTAAATAATTATAATTTAAAAATATAATTTTAGGTGAATAAAAGAAGACAAAACTAAATTTGTATTTAGTAGTATAATTTCTTTATCTGAATTTATACTTTGAAATACAATTTTTTCATTCTCAAATCTTAATTTTCAAGCATAATTTAATTTAACAGTGTCTATACAATTTTTATATTTCAATAATAACCAAAGCAAATTACACCAGTGTCCTGAAATATTCCTATTCTTACTATTTTACTATTTCTAGTCAAATATAAGATTCTCAAAATCTCTGTTATAGAAAATGATTGGACCACCCTCCAGTGAACACTTTTTAAAAATTTGAAGAGCTAAGAGTGTAAAAATTATTAAAGCTCCAAGCTAGTTCAAATGTGGATGATATAATTTAAGGATTTCTTTTTCACTTTTCTTTTGTATGACTGTTTTACATCACCATCATGCATAGGTGATGATTTGCTGTCATCAGAACAATTTATAGCTGGAATGACTATTCCTAATGCATAACAACCAAAAGTGGAACACCTTTGCACAGAGACAGAGGTCCCCTGGGTTGATGCAACCATATACAGAGATCACAAGAACAAAACACAGCCATTAAAGATCACATGAGACTCAAAATCAACCCAACAAAACCTAACAAATCAATCTCAATAGCAGTGGAATCTTAACTTGCAAATTTTCCCTCTAACCAAGACAATAAAATATTCTTTTACAATCTTCTGTATGTAATAATGAGGACCCCTGACAAAGTCTTAGAACAACATAAATGAACAAATAGTACATAAAAGTAATATCTTTGACCATCATCATACTCTATAATAACATATTTTATTATTTTATTTACTAATTTTTACTTAAATATATGATATTTTTTTAGTAAAACAAAGTTATAAGATTGTTGTTTAAAAAGGGTTGATTCTCAAGGTATAATTTTCCAACAAAATATCATCTTACAAAAGTATAAAGTAAAGGTTAAATTCCAATAACTAGAACCTAACAAGGAGATAATAGAAAGGAAAAAACCACTAAAAGCATCATCAAATAACTTACTAAAATTTTAGCCAAAACAAATCACTTCTAGTCTAGCATATCATATCATGTATCAATAACCCTTTTTCTTATTCTAATATGCATAGTTTTTATATACAAAACATAAAACATGTGATGTGATAAAGAGATGTCATGAAAGAGAAAATGATAGTTAAATGCATGATGGCATAATCATTGATCAATCCTTATGTCAAGGTGCTACTTTTACCGCATGAGCTTAGGAGCATGTGGGTCCCCAGTTCCTAATCCCCTAAAAATGCCTTTCCAGTTTCCAATCTTGTGAAAAAAAAAAAATAAACAATCAAACAAAAAGAAAAGGGGTTTGGGCAAATCAGTATCTTATTATCGATTGAATAAAACAATTCCCCTCCCCCATGTAATCAGTGTCAGCACCCTTAAAAAAGAATGATTTGAAAATATTATTATTTACAAAGTTGATACCATATAGTATGAATATAGAAGTAGTACATATTTTGTATGACACACACCGGATAAACAGTAGAAACTATGGATGTGGATTGAAAGGGTCTTACTATGCTGAGTGGTAGCTAAGACTAGTTTTGTGAATGTGACTGTTGGTTTAATAGCATGATTATGGCATAGTGGAGAGAAGAGACTTGTGATTGAGACTAACTATTTGTGAGTGCAATCACACACATGGATGGCCTAGGCATTAAGACTCTAAATACTGACACATGGCATAGAGATAAGGAGATAGTTTCTTGTGTCAAAGATATCATGCTTTTCACTTTTGGAATAAGCAATTCTTATTTATTTGTTTTCTTTGTCTCCGAAAGGAGATGAAAAGGAAATACAATGAATAAACTGATCAACTGTATGATAAACAAACAAAAACTGAAAGATAATATTTATAAGTGATGTTAGCTTATTTATTTATTTTTTTCAATTTTATCTCTTTATTTTTCAAATGTTTAATAATGTGATTATTTTGTGTGATTTCTCAATAACAATGTTAAAAGGTGAGGTAACAAATCTATTTGTTATTGAACTATTAAACTAACATCAACTAAAAGATAAAAAAGAGTCCTTTGATAATAAAATAATTATATCAAACATTTGAATGATCAAAACTAAATTAAACAAATGAAAAATAGAATCTATAAAAGAGAGATTTGACCTTTATTTGATTACTCGTACTATTACTTAAATACATAGGATTATGATATTTTAATTTACACTAATTTTTCATATTATACAACTATACTAAGTCTTTCCTTTTTGTTAAAAGAAACTGTATGGGCATGGTTTTAATGTTTTACTCTCCTTCTTTATAAGTAAAGTGTTAAATTAAGCGTGACATAATTTCCAATAAATTTAAATAATAAAATATGTATTAAAAATGTTAGAAAATAAGTTAAGAACCTTCACCAATTTAGGTGAGCGTTTGGATTAGGAATTCAATTTAAGGGAATGAAAATAGAAAAAAAAGAAAGGAGAAGGAAAAACAAATTATACTGTTTGTATTAGGAAAAAATAAAAAAAAAATAAAAAATTATAAGAGTTCCATGAATAATTTGATTAATGTAGTAGAATAAAGTTATTTTTTAAATTAAGATTCTTAAAATAATTTTATTGCTCTTATCTTATATTTTAATTTTATCTTTATTAATAATAATATTAATATTAATATTATTATATAATTTTATTTATTATAATTATTACGATTTTTAACTATTATTATTTATTGTTTTATTAGTAATAAATATTATTGTTATTATATAAAATTATTTTCTTATTCATATTATTTTTTATTATATTAATTTATTTATGTTAATTATTATTATTTTATCATATTATATGATTGATTATGTTCTGTAACATATAATTGATTATGTTATATGTAACCTATGTGTCACATGCAAGGTTTCCAAATGATTCCAGTACCTACCATTCACAAATTTCAATTATAATTTTCTGGAAACAACATGCTAAGTGTAAAATTAATAACTTATTTGTTAAGGTTCATAGAAATATACCAACTTTCTGAAACACAACATCAAGAACCAAACAAACAATCACACACACAACAACATCTTCCCCTTCCAAATTTCAAATAAACGACCACTACAACAATCATGCATGAATGATAAGAAATCTCTACTATTGCATAATGAAAAAACAAAAATATATGTCCCTTCTAGATGACTTTCTATGCCTTTGTTTACAGGATTGGGTTAGATACACTTCACAAATTCACACTAATACAAATGGGGAATCACTCGTGTTTATTTCTGGACAAACAGTCCCAGAAAGAAACATAACTTCAAGCTCACAACTCACATATCTCTTTTCTTCTTTTTTCCCTTTAAACAACCATCTAATATGAATTTCTGCTTAACTGTCCACTTCTTTGTTTGAGAAATTTTTGTGGCTTAGCTGCCATTAATTACTACTTAGAAGAAGCTTCCATGTTTGAAAAAAAAAAATATCTTCTTTCCCATTTTCACTACCATAATTTCCACTACCATACTCATATTCATGTGGGTAGCAGGATAACTCCAGTTCAGCTATATCCAGGCCTAAAAGAAGAACTTTTGACGACCCTATCTGCGCTTAAGGGACTATGCATTACTGTAAACTGTATGGCCTAGCTATAGCTGCTAGGGTTTATTGAGTCAGTTTTTGAATTCCTACTTGTGGCGAGTTTTACGTAAACAAAAGTTTTGACCATATGGTACAATAGTACATTTTCAATATAGATTCCACTGCAAATCAATACGCAAATAATAAGTACCAGATGAGATGTGCATCATAAACTCTGCTACTTTTCACTATCTACTTCTGATGCAGCTAACTAGCTACAGCTTACGTACCTACAGGTTTATTTAACCAGGACCCAGCTCTGCACTTTCATACTGCATAATGCAATGAAGGAGTGATTATTATTATTATTACTCTTTATATATATATATATATATATAATTGTATGTCTAATTGAAGTGTACCGATCTACTACCTGAAGGAGGAGGCACTTCACAGAAAAAAAATAAAATCTCTGTACACAATAAAAAAATCTATAACAAATGAAGTAAACTCACTAACTCTCAATATTTCTCTCTCTTTTATTGATGATTTCAAAAGTATTATACTTTTACTTTTATATATTACTCTAGTATTCTCTAATTGTTATAAGAAATGGTCTCAAAAGGTTATTTGGTTATTATCTTATTTGTCACTTTAGTTTTATCAAACAAAAACAAATTAAATTCAAGATACAAACCTGATGAAAGTTATATACCATGTTTTTAAACAAACTTAGAGGTGAGGCACATTCAACACATTTGATATATTTCCTACTAGTATGACTTCAGTTTCTTTGATAGAAAATTATTTGAAATTGAAGAACTGTGTAATAAGTGGAGGTGTTATATTGATTTTAAACAGTGTGAAATATTGCCCTTGTTGTTCAATTAGTTGGTTTATGTGTGCTACCATATTTCTTGCTTAATATACTTCTAACTAATAATTCCTTAAAAATAGAAGTTATTTTAAGCTGTTTTCTCAAAAAAAAATAAAAAATTGTCATAGCTAAAACTTAAGAGAAAAAAATTAGGCAAATGTCTTACTTTCTAACTCAGACACTCGATCGTATTGAATAATATATTTATAAATAGACATTTTAAGTGAGAGAATTAACTATATTGGATAATATGTTTATAAAGCTACAATAATAAATACGTAGTATTTTCACTAGTGCTTTTTTTTTTTTTCGGTTCGAACGCTAAATAATAATAATAAATTATGTATAAGGTTACTAAATAACATCTACATAGAAATATGGAGTACAACAAGAATCACTGATATATTAAATTGTTAGCACTACAGGTGGATTGACAAGTTAGACATAATAATGTTTGTCAAAATCATTGACCTAAGTATTTAAAATAAAATTTAAATTTAATACTGCAAAATAATTTTATAAAAACTGGAGTTAAAAATTTTCTTCCTTAAATGGAAAAATAAAAATAATGGAGATATTGGAACTACATTAGTGACGAGAAATTAATTGTGCTTGCATAACTAATTAGTTGAAAAACCATCATTATACATGCGTTAAAGAGGGCACACCTATAGTCAGAGTTTATCAACTTTTCTTAACCTTGAAATCAAGTTTTGTTGAACTTCTTAAAATGTTCATAGAGGTAATTTTTAGATTTCAGTAATTAAACTAAAAAATAGTAATAAAATATAAAATTTTAATTTTTCTTTCAATTCAATTCATTATATTGATATAAACCTTAGAAACTCCATAGAAACAGATATTGTGAGAAAGAAATAGATGGAGAATCCTTATGAAAATCATTTGATATTGAAGATTTAAAGAAAAAAATCAATAGAAATAGAGGAAAATTAATATATATATATATATATATATATAATATTATATTATAACTTGCACACATATAGGTTTCGAGATCATAAATCCACTTTTAGTAAAATCAGGTTGAATTGTTTCTGAACACCATTTTGGGTCTTGATCAATGGCTAGATTGAATTGAATAACACGTGCTTTCCATTTGGCCAAATATAGTTTGACAACTATAAAATGACAGGATGATAATTACAAAAAAGTCAAAAGCATGACCGAACTTTCAACTTTCATCCCCACTGAAGGGTGAAAAATAGGAAAATAACAAAATCTTATTCAATCCTCTCATTTATTTATGTAATAAACTTACTAAGAAAATGCATTTAATATTTGGAAAAAATAATATAGAAAAAAAAATAAACTGAAAGTTGGGCGCTACCAAGTCTTAGAGTCATAAAAAGTGATGATATTATATTTAATTAAATTATAAAATACAAAATTCAATTCTAGCATTAGTTTGATGTTTTAATATAAAATGACGAATTGTTTTGCATCAAGCACATTATTATTTGAATTATTGGAAATAAATTATATTCTATTACAACTTCAATGTTTTTAATTCCTTGATAATAATAACTTTACAATATTTTTTATACTACTTTAAAATACATTTATTCTTCTCTTACTAATCAACTAAAATATTCCCTTTATATAATTGGAATTAAATATTATTTTAGAAGATTAGTTTACATGTAATTAATCGACAGAAAATAAAAATATTAAAAAAATTGTTTTAATTTTTCACAGGATCTTATTTTAAATTTTAATAAAAAAATATAGAAAAATATCATTACTTTTTCTTACCCTAATATGTTAAAATCAATATATAAAAATAATTAAAATTCAAATAAGGATGGACAACTTATTGAGTAGTACAAGATTGTAGTATTCCAGCCACCAATTTTCTCCAAATTAGTCCCACATTGCTTAAAATACAAGGTGGAGGAGCCTTTGGAGGTTATAAATAGAGACCTCTTTGCCTTGTGTTAAGCATCCCACACT
>Ga0099825_1000013_pt1 | contig 95921 bp, 37 predicted proteins | sample SiratroredBW_FD_76838 | JGI IMG/M metagenome (GOLD analysis project Ga0099825, IMG submission 76838) | Root nodule microbial communities of legume samples collected from California, USA - Siratro red BW | ecosystem: Host-associated > Plants > Roots > Nodule | place: USA: California | collected...
AATAAAATAAACAACAAAAAAAATAATCTAAAAATATTAAATAATTTATAAAAAGTCGAAACAAATTATATAAACAAAAAAAAAAAAAAAAAGCAGCACGTGAGATAGACAAAAACAGAAAAATCAGTAATAAAACATGAAAAGCAACACTTCAAACTAGGGACAAGTATCCATGTTTCTTCCATTTAATAATACCAAGGTATCTTTTTAGTATTACATAAGAGCATAGAGATTCTCTCTGCAGCTCCATAGTAGTACAAATAAGAAAATACATCACCATTAATGGTCTCAAAATTATTGTCATAACTAAATTCAACTCAGTAATATAACAAGAATATGATAATAAATTAACAGAAAAAGGAAAAAAAGACCCTAAACAGAACAAGTAACAGAGTTACAGAGATGATAATAGAATAATCACAAACCATGTGAAAAGATAGCACGACCAAACCCCAAAGTTGTCTTCTTCCAAACACCATTCACCTCAGGGTCGAGTTTTTGTGTGGTTCTGGCTGGCTCAGATTTGCACCTTGTCAGCACCAAAGGACGTGCAGAGTGGGACTCGTCCCTTGCTTTTTCTGACTCCATTATTCTCTCTCTCAGTGACTCCTCAAGCTCTTTGAAGAACCGCAACTTCGCCTCAAACTTCGGGTCTCTGTTTTTCTCATCGGGTACTCTGTTTTCGGCCTCTGTCTCTTCGTTCAAGAACCTTCTCGGATATGGTGCGGATCTGCAGCGCATTAATAACAAAGCGTTCCTCGGTGGGGTAGTTGTAGTGTTTGAAACGAAAGCGCCTAGGGTGGCTCTGCTTTCACTTTCTGAGTCGTCGTAATTAGGGTTAGACCTTGCCCTGAAATTCAACTCTGTTTTCGACGAAGCTTCGGTGACTTTGGAATCCCTTTTGTTTCTTCTTGAGAATCCCCAATTGGGCCAAACTCGTTTGCACTGAAAGGGGAAACAAACACTGGGTTTTGCTAAACGGTTGAAAAACAGGGCACATGGGACCCACCAACGGCACCAGCACTTGGTCGGAGCTCCTTCGGCGGCGGCGGCGGCGGCGGCGGCGGGTACCCTTTTGGCAGCGGAGCGTTTAACACGGACTTGCCCCATGCATGTGACTTTTGGGGAAGAGGGTTCCTGGGTTTCAATGGCGGTGTTCTTCTTCCTCAGAAAAATGGTGGTGGTGGATCTCGACCTTCCTCTGCTTCTGCTTCCGGCATTGTTTCTCAAAAATCTCATCAACGGTGGTGGAAACTTCTCGGTTCGACCCGGACTTGAAATGGGTTTGGTATGTGGCTTCATTTGGCTCTGTTGGTCTCTCTTCAGCCACCAACTCTGTGCTCTGTTTCTTACTCTTGTTGTTTCTTTGTTTTTGTATTTTTGGTGGCAGAGAAAAGCTTAAAGAGGGTAAGAAGATGGTAGTGTAAGTATTGGATATATCTCTTTTCTTTTTACTCTTGTTTTAAATATACTCTTTCTGAAATTTGGTACACTTGACTTTTATGCTCACCTATGGCTTGTCTTTCTGGTTGAAAAAAATGTATTTCTTACTCATATTTTTGTTTTCAAGTAAATTTGATTTTGATCTTATCCTATTGATGGATGAGTTTTGATGACATTTGGAATGTAAGGTTCTCCTTTGCATACACATGGAGTTACTTAACCTGTTGTATAATTTATGATTTTTAACTGTTTCAGTTTAGTCTCTGATTGTGAAGATGTATTTAGTTTATCCTAAATTTTATAAAGTTCTGATTAATCACAACTTTCATTTTTATCTAAGTTTTGATAATTTAAGAATTGTACTTAATTTCTGTCATGTAAATTAACAATTGCAAAATAAAATTGATTAAGTAAAACTGATATGTGAGGGATTTATTTAAAAAGGATCGCAACTTTAACTTACATAGAAAAAAAAAATACAGAGTTTATAATTATGAATTCAACTCAAATATTTAAACTTGTGTTTGCAAGTATTTTTTTTTAATTTTAAAAATTTCTAATTTTAATAGCTTTTTTTTAACATTACTTCTAAATTTGTACAAAATAATAATAATTTGTTAAAGTTTTGTTATGTAAGCCTGTTTTTTCTAATACAATTAAAAAAAAGTACAAGTTGTATTTGAAAGTACAATTCTTGTTCTGAAATAATAATTCCTTATACAATTTATCTGATTATGTTGTTTAAAAAAAACATACATTTTAGTTTAAGAAACAAATACACTATCTTAGTGTATTTTCCTATATATATATATATATATATATATATATATGATAAATAAAACACAATTGCTTTTAATATCAGAAAAAAAAAAGGAAAAACTTAAATATAATGAATAATATGAGTAATAAAAGAAACAAAAGAATGAGATGTTAATGAAATATTCATATTTAAAACATATATCATATATAATTACTTTAAGACAACGTGTATCACACTTTTAGTTTTCTTTTTTAAGACATTCTTAACAAGTATATATTTCAGTTCAAAAAATAATGTGTTATTCATCTCTTATTCTAGGTTTGATATTAATAGAACTAATTAATAAATCTTGCGTAACTTCTTAAAACTAATCTGTAATTCCTCTTGTTTTTAGTACACAGTTTTTTATCAATTTTACTTTTATCAATATAATTCAATTTATTAATTTTATTATTTATAGACTATAAGAAATATTAATTATCCTTAAATATTATATAATTATAACATTATAAAATTAACAAAAATATTTCTTTTATAGTTTTTTCACAATAACTTTTATTTCAATAATTATCGTAATATTTAAATTTTTTAATTGTAATTATATACCACATTAATAACAAGATTTTTCTTTTTAATTACCTTTATATTATACATAAATCCTTAATATTTTATTTTTTAGGCAACTGTTTTTCAAACTTAGTTAAACATTCATAATAATAAATTACCTACGATAAAATTATAAAAATAATTTATTTTATAATTACCTTTATAAACATATTTTTATAAATTTAATTATTTTTATTTTAAAATTATTATAAGAAATAGTTCTTTATTTGTTTTGAAAAAAAAAGGACACATAGGTCTAGATATGTATTTTCACTAGTAATTATTAAATGTGTAATGAAAATGATGTTCCCGACATTTAAATATAGTTATTACCTACGAACTAATTTAATAATATTTAATTTTACGTCTAATTTAAAATAAATAAATAATTCACATAATGTTGTTGCCTTTAAATTAGTTTTCCTGAATGGTATAATTTGTATAAATTCAAAGGAAAAAAAAAACTAATAATTTGTATAAATTTACTTTTAATATTATTTTAATTAATTGGATTTCATAAAAGAAAGAAGACAATGATGAATGTTAATTTCTATAGACTTTATGTATTTTTTTATTAAGGACAGTTCTCTTTTTATCGGATTAAATTACTATAAAGGTATAATTTTACTTTAATAATATCTAATGTAGTTATATATTATCGATACTTTTTATAAAGTATTTCATACTATGTATAAAATTTTATAGAAAGAGGGAGAGTATATTAGTTTTTTTTTATTATTAAGATACTCATCAAATATTTGTATATGAAGTTATTTATTAAGTACCTTCCGTCTTGAAATTGTCTTTTTATTTCAAAATTAAAATCTTTGATACAATCGAGAACATAAATAAAATAGCATTGAAACTATTCCAGTTTAAGAAGTGATTTATAAACGGAAAAAAAATTAACCTTAATTTTTTAATTTTAATTTAACATTCCAATCATACTTCTAAAGCATTATTGTTAGGAGAATTTGATTGTATTATGTCCCAGAATACCTGGAAAACAATAATGTTAGGACAGTTTATAATTATTGTTATGGTTAAGACATATATAAAAACTAAAAAGATTGATTTAACCTCAAATAATGAGCCCGTATAGAAGGAGAAAGGAGGAAGAAAATCCATCCAGAGTGGGTGTTCAGTCACTTGAATGTTCTTTCACCAAATCAATTTCATCATTCATGAAATTATTTAGACATGACATGTTCCTGCCCCACGTTCTTCATCATTCTGAGTTAATTCCAAAATCTATACACAGGACCAGTGGAATTCAAGGGAAGGAAGAGTGACATGTTTGCTGGTGTCCGTAGTTGTGCGTTCAAAATAGCCACTGAAAGCAATGCTTGCGTGTAATGAATTCTGAAAAACAGTGCCTCTTATTACAAATTCCAAACTTGCAAGCTTCAGCCTCCTAAAACGCAATTGATTCCCTTGTTCTTATTTTGGTTGTGCGTTTCAGACGTTTCCATTAAGCACATGCAGAAGTATATATAGAATTTCATGTCTTATTCTCGATTTGATCATGTAACTGCCTCCTCAGATTAAAATAGGTCTAGTGTTTGTGATACATTTAACAGATAATTATTCTGTTATTTGAACATGGATTCACATATTTTGACATCATTTTTTTATAAAACTAAATTTTGGGCAACTTATTTGAACTTGTATCAACCATATAAGAAAATCTTTTACTATTTTTTTAATTCTACTAGTTTACACTTTCCAAGAAGTTGTCATCACTTCACCGAACAAGGAGAGAAAAAAAAGAAAGAAACGGCTCTCCAAAAAAGTGAAACCCCACCAAGATGGGCATGGAATCAACCGCAAATTCCGCTGATAGCGCAGAGCTTCTTTCAATTTTCCATCCTAACCTTGTTGAACTTCTAAGTGTGGTGAGTGCAATCCTATTTTTCAGTGACAAGACTCCAGAAAGTGGGCTGACCCATAATTTCCCAACAAGATAACCAAAAGTCAAACAAAAGGCTGAATGAAACACCCTTTTCTTATTCTGGCACTCATAAATATAGCTTGACCATTAAACATAAATGAAATGGTCCCCACCCAAGTCACTCTGTAATCACTCAGAGTTTAGCTCCAAAAAGTAGACGACAAACTATAAAATAATCGGATCTCCTACTTTGTATAATATACTATAGAGCACTAACATGGGCTGCTCAGCAAGTTAACATGAATTAAAAATTAATACGGGAGAACTAGATGGTAATGGAACATTTCGGTATCCGAGTACCGAGTTGCTGTATTGTATAATCATATCTACCTAAATAATTTATACAACATAAGGCATAATAACTAGGTTATATACTAAGGATGGGAGTTGTGAACTAATTACCCTTTTATCTGACTACAGATAAAAAAATTATATACCTTGTACAATTGTATTCCTACAGATATCAGTGTCGTTTCACATGTGCCACGACCAAGATTCAGAATCAAGAGGTCTTTTCGTCCCAACAATTGAATTCTTCGAGTCGAAGTCTATGTTATTGTTGCCACAATCGCTTGTTCCCTTTGGATCACTGCGAGCTTGAGTTTCATCATCTGAGAAACATTGTAGTAGTGTTAGAGAGACAAGTTCCACTAATAAAACCTAGTTACGCAAAATGAATTTGAATAAAAAGACTGTCCTGAAATAAAATTATCATTTATAGTTACAAGGAAAAGAATACTTGCACACTTTTTGTGAGGAGTACCACGTCAAATAGAATGAACTACCTGACGTGATACTTAAATATTGTGGTTCTTCTACATAATAGACTAGTCTTCTGAATTGAGTTATTCTCTTGTGAAATAATTGGTGCTTGCATTAAGACTTGGACCATCAAAATACTTAAAAATATTTCCAAAGGGACCATCAAAATACTTAAAAATATTTCCAAAGGGACCATCAAAATGTTATCAAATGACAAAAGGCAAGTCTATGAGAGCATGTGTAAGTATTCTAGATTTGATCATGCCTGAAACTGTAGATAGCGAGAGCTCAGTAAGGTGTTTGACACAGTTCTTCAGTGCCTGGAGTTCAGCTTCCTTCTGATCCAGATTTGAGTGAACTTGGTGCAGTTCAGATTCTAGCTCCATGATCTGATTTTCTTGCTGCTTTATCAGTAAGTGGCTTAATTTCTCATGCAGTTCAGAAGCGGACACTCCATGAGATTCAGAATAATTTAAATTCCAGTCATCTTTTCCATGATAGCCTTCATTTGGAGCTTCAAACTGCACAGAATTTCATTGATTAAACACTGAAATCATGAAAACAAAATGTTGCTCGACCATGTATAATTAGATATGGAAAAAAGTGGACTATAAGGTAGTGGTTTTCTCCTTCAAGCTGCAGAGGGACGTGGCGAGAATTAACTAAATTTAGACAGTCTAAAAGCATGTTTCTCCTATTAAATATAAGTTAGGTCACAGTCATCAGATAATGCTCCCCCTAGTTCTTCTGCATCAACACAACACACACATCGGATGGCAAACAATAAATTGATTAAATTATCTTCAGAAAAAGAACATTGAAATGCAATTTGAGTTTATACAGTTTTCGCTACCAAAAGCCATGGTGCAAAGAAGTTGATTGACCATGCTGAAAACAAGAGAAATGGGTGCAAATATACAGTTTGAACGATTAATAAAACAGATTACTCAGAAAAAAGTCCAGAGCAGGAGAAAAAAACCCATCATTGCTCGGGGTGATGAAAAGAGAGAATAGAGAAGGAAAAAGTTGCACCGTAGAATGACAACACACATAACTATCAGCATTCTGCTGACTACATAGATGCCTATTTAATATGTTATGAATGTGAGACAACAACAGAATGCTCCCCAGAAGTTCACCTCATTTAAGCATGGCTTTGTTTCTTCATAGCTAGGGGCGCAAGTAGTACACCCAGAAAGCTTTTGGAGTTCAAACTCAAGTTCTGCTTCCAGTTGATCCATTTCCAGAACCTGTGGTTCAGGTTCTTCAGTCAGAGCGCTACTCCCACATTCACCACAATCATTCACAGCAGGACTCGAATTTTTGGGATCAGTATCTCTGAGCTCACTGTTTGTATTATTGTGCATTGCTACATTCCTGCCTCTGATTTTGGAAGAGTTCCTAACACCATTGCCAACAGAATCCAAATTTTGAAGATCACATGACGATTTCCTTTTGTGGACCTCAGATTTCAGTTCCTGAACGAGTTTAGCTGTCTCGTTCATGGTCTCGTTCAGCTTGTTGATCTCAGCTTTTCCAGCAGACATCATATACATGACGCCAAAGTAAAGTCCCCAACCAAACAAGGAGTTATCTGAAGGAGAAGCTAAACTCAATTTCCGCCGATTAAGAACAAGAAGATTCATACTTTAAAAGTAAAATACCTTGTTACAAGGCTCAATAATCTTGAAAAAATAAAGAAAATTATTTTTTAAGCCAATTAGTTATCTACGATGCAAAAGGGCAAACAAGCAGATTGAACAGATCCAACTACACAGCAAAAAAACATTTGCTCCAATATAACAAACAAACCACAAAATAATGAAGAGATTATTGTTTGAAAAAGTTCCCCACATTATGGATCATGGTTCTAAAAAATAGTCTGCGAATACAATTTTCGCCACAAAGGTTTTGGACACACCATGATCTCGCACTCCCAATTCCACCCCATTTTTCTGCAATTTCCCGCAACACTAAAAATTGGAACCAAACTGCTACCACAATTTAAAACCTTTAAAAGCACATATCATTCATAATCATAGGTGCAGCCTATTCAGTGATCTCTGCCATCTGTGAAATGGTTCCATGGAAAACAGCCATTTCGTTCATGCAAGTAATTTCAAAGGTCAAAATACAACATCTTTAACCACTATTGCTACCAGGTCCCACGAACCCTCTGAAATTTCACAAACAATTTTTCCCTACTTAAAAATCGTACTCAGAGGCCTAATTTTCAATCAAATTTCATTAACGATAAAACATTACGACCTCTATACACCAACACCTTAAAACCTCAATTACACTGTACACAAAATACAACAAAATTACCATTCTCAAAAACCTAGAAATTAGTAAAACACAAATCTAACCTCTGAAACAAGGAAACGGAGCCTTCGCAGCTACATTCTTTGCACCTTCCCTCTTCTTCAAGCGAAACCGCAATCTCCTTCCACCGTTCCTCTGCTCCGGTCGCACCTCAACCTTCGGAGCCCTAACTCCGTTCTTGGAGGCTCGGGATCTTCTCTTAGGTTCATCCTGTTGCGTGAGAGATTTGGAGCTGGAAAACGTAAAGACTCCGTCACGCTGAGAAGCGCTTTCGGAACCGGAAAAGGTAAAAGCACTTGGCTCGTGGATATCGGCGTTTTCAACCTCACCGGCGTTCCTGTGATTACTAAGGAAGAGTTTGGTGGCGAAACCAGTGGATCCAGCCACCGCAACGACCAAGAGAAGGGGCCACATTCAGAAGAAACGAAATCTAAACGCCGTTAATTGTTCAACGAAGTTTGTCACAGTCACTGATAATCACAAACCTTACACGTTCGTCGGTTCAGTTAGCAAGCGTTCAAAATCAAGAACGTGCTCTTAAAACTTTGGCATCACGTGCGTCACGTGCTTCCCGCTACTTTCCATATTTGTATATTATTACCATTAATGTAGCAGATTTTAGTACAGTAAAAAAAAAAAATATATATATATATATATATATATATATATATATATTAAATCTTAGTTATTTAATTCTAATTCTATTGACTAATGTCAATATAGAATAAAGAATTTAATTTTTTATTGCACACTTTTTACAATTTTAAAATAAATTAATTATTGGTTAGAATTTAAGAAACTAACTTGGTAGATTATTGATGACCGAATCCCTCATCTTTATTCAAATGGTGAAATTATTTATTTATTTCAAACTAATTAAGGGTATATATCATTAAAATTATTTGTTTGTTTGTTTCAAACTGATATTTAATATAGAATTTTTTAAAATTTGATGCTTGGCCAAATTATTTGTGATGGAATTTTATTTACTTTGTAACGAATTATATTAGTTTAATATAAGAGTTTGAGACATTAGTATATCATGTTCAAAAAAAATAAATAAGTGTTTGAGTATATTTAAAATATGATAATCTGTAATTGTTGAAGATCTTACATCAATTAGAGATATTTAAATAGTTTATAAATAAGTATAAATCTTACCTTATAAGTCAAATTTGTAAGGTTGGATTAAGTTTAAAGTTTATCTCTTGATATGGTATAAGAGTTTATCTTAACAAAGTTATTTGAGTCTATCTGACCATCCTCAATCGGAACGTTACTGGATCATCTTTACATATAAATTTCATATTCGAGTTAAAGAAGTCTTCGTATTACACATATTTTATGTTTTTCTTCAATTATAATTATTTGTCCAAAAATTGCCTTTTAATACTTTTTTTTCTTTGTATGACAATTTTTTAATATCCAAGAATTACATTGATGTTTCATAGCATCATGAAAAATTCGTCCATAAATCTATTTATATAGTTTTGATTCCTCTTATTCGTTTTAGTAATTGAACATCGAATACTATATAACAAATTTATGAGATGCTTATGAAGTTTTTCTTTGGCAAATATTAAAATGTATACGTTAAATTAAACTGTGTTTAAAAAGTCACCAAGTTATTTAGTGACAGTAAATTAAATCAAGATATATTAAATGCCACATTTTAAAGAAAACATTCATTACATTAATTAATTAACTATATATTTGTTTATTTATTTATTTATTTATTTATTATTAAGGGATTAGGAAGTATTTTTATAGGACATTTGGTACGAATCCATAATAAAAGATAATCTTATTTCTCTAGTTTCATATGTTTTATCATTATCTATGTATTTCTCCAAACTTGTTCCATTTATAGTTCAACTTGAATACATATAATTGCATTAAGGTTTTCTTAGGTTTATTGTGACAAAGATTCCAAACTTAATCAAACACTTCAATGTAAAAAATAAGTGACTCAGTGATTCAGCAACTTTCCCACAGGAGAAGCATTCAAACATGGTATTTGAATTCCTCTCTTGTTTAAATTGTCTTATAGAATTATTTTATTCTACTTTTAGATAATTCATTTAGAAGAAAGACCACCTTATATAGGAAATAGGATCCTCTCAGCTAGACAAAATAATAGCTGGATCTTGCTAGCCATCTCGTGGCTTTGTCTCGTTGTTGTTTTTTGTTTGAGCCAAAAAGTTTAAAATCCTCTTCTTCCTGGAAGATTCCTTTTCCTTAGCTCAGGCAAGGTCCTGCTTTATACCTCTGTACCCTCAAAATATGTATTACTTGATACAAAGTTCAAAGGAAAGATCATGACACCCAAAACGTTTAAACTAAGCAAAGCATAATAGACTAAGATGCAAATCGAAACCGACACCCAATTTTACGCCAAAAAATTCATCCAAAACAATGGAGATTGCACAATATTTCAGGGGCTAAACAAATGTTTACAAATTTATCAATATTCTGAACAATCCCTTACTTGTATTTGTGTCAATATATCTTCTTTAAAAGACATGTAAGTAAATAAGATTGAATATTCATTTCTCTATCTATAATGTAACGTAACCATCTATTGTTTACACAGTTCTTTCACAGGCATCATTGTGTCATATATTCGTGCTCTGCCGCTCTCTTCATTGATACCATTTTTATCTGAGTGACTGAGCAAATTGGCTTGTATAGAGGAAAGCTCGAGAGCAGAAAGCTATAATAATAACGCCATAAATACCAGTGAATACAAATCCTAAAAGAAAAATTCGCAGCAATGTGCCTGAAAAACAGAAAAAGTGCAAGGTCAATTAGAACAAAATATACATGAAGCATGTGAGACTTTATAGTTATGATTTTCACTATTTCCGCCATTTGCATAACTAACAAACTCAATATGTGAATATTAAATTAAAAAGACACGATGCACATGACAATCACTATGCCTTCATATGAATGCATTAATTGCAATAATTGTCAAGGAGACAACAAATCCCAAAGAAAAATGGCCAGTTATGTTAACACTCAAAGGCAGATCCAGTTTTCTAATCTCTTATAGCTATTGCAGCTGCAGGATGGATTACTACAACAGATATATGAAAACCAGCAAGTAATAGCAAATATATATAAATTTGACATATTAGTGGATGGCTCCAAGGAACAATGAAGTATTTACAAACGGACTTCTTAGGTTGTTCCAAACAATTTGTTAATATAAATTGTGTTGTTTCTTCCTGAAATTTACTTTCTGTGGAATTAGTCACCCTTTAAAATTCCATCTAGAATTCACCAACTCTGTTCCTCCCTTTTAAACTAAAGTTCAATATGAGATCCATAATCACTATAAAAATGTAGCAGGACCCAGCAGCCTGCTATCCTTCACAGCCATCCCAACCCAACTGAACCGCCTATGTCAGCATTAGGCATTGCATCACATAAACCAAATAATAGACAAGCGCCCAAATAAATACTTCACCAAATTCTGCTTATAAACACCATGGTAGTCCCTTCTCCCCCCACCCAGTCAGCACCCTTAAAGCTAATCTCAAATGCATGTCACTGATTTTACTTTCAAGTTTATAAAACATGGTCATTGCAGACAGCACAGTTCAACAAATAATATGTTTAATAATTCCAGATTTAAAAAGAAAAATTTAGAGATATAGGCCTCTTCAAATGTCTAATTTATAGTTGTTTTAATGCTTGTTTCCTGACGTTAAAAGCTAATTCATATCATTGAGACGTCAAGGAAAAAAGTCATACAAATGAAACACCTCATAAATAATCCATTATCCTGCAACTATTTTTAAGTTACAAAACTAGAGCTTTTCAAAGCCTAATTAAAATGAGAATTTAAGAATTAAATGAATGTACATATACATTTTGCAAGTATATTAACATATTCTTTTGTAGGCACAAATAGATATTGCCCCGAATCAAACCATCTTTTATTGTTTTAAAAAATTAAAATTAAAATAAGCCTCTAATTATCCATATGACAATAGAACCTAAAGGAAATAGACTTTAAAACCCACAATATTACAATAAAAAGGAAAATTGGGCTATTTCATAGCATAAGACCAATTACACCAGAGATTAGGTTCCTTATTTTCGAATGAATTGAATATTAAGAGAAGCCTGGGTGATATCTTAACCATGTTTCAACATGAGTACCGCAAAAATGGTTCCGAATGAACAACATTTAATAAAGAATAACTATTATAATCAACCTAAATATACTTTCCCAGTCCCCTCACCCCCTTTTTTCTCCAGGTGTAACACTAGCCTAAGCTAAGAAACAATTACAAGCCATCAACAAGACACCAAACCCTGAAAGATGTATAACTCCTCTATCCACACTTCAGTTGGATCAGCAACCTGTCATAGTTAAGAGGACCTGCTGCTGACTTAGAATACTTCAGACTGATATTAGAAAAATGGACAATATGTATGGATCATGACTTGTCAGAATAGATTATAGAGCTGGGGCAGGAAAGGCAGAAAAACAGATAGAAAAAGAAAACCTTTACTGGATATCACTCTTCTCCCTTATGAATCAAATGTGGTTCCAGAATCTAGAGGGTTGTCCTCGTATTACAGAAATTTCAAATTTATATCTCAGTCCTAGGAAATTTGAGAGTCCTTTCTCTTCTTCCTAACCCCTACAAAGAAGTCCAAAAGCTCTCTTCTATCATTTCCCTCTAGTTCTCTATATACACTGCCCACAGTTCTAGCTAACTAAGTAACAGCTGACTCAAGTAAGCACTAACACTTCAAAATAGTTACCATTTTTCATACCCTTATGGGGTACTTCACTAAAGTTTCCATAGTCTTCGGTTGAAAGGAAATGGAGAGGGTGGGGTTAAAATCCCTCCTTGATTAATTTTAGCTTCCCTCTAGAATTGGGGAACTTTGAGGGAGAGAAAGTATTACACTAATTGAAGATATTACCCTTAATTACTTGACTATTCTAAGTACATGGTAGAAATTCGTTTATTTCCCCTCCCCTCAATGCCCTTTCCCTTGTGAACGAGACCCGGTGTCCCTTGCATTATAATTCCCCCAGTCTCCTCCTTTGAACTAAAAGTGCATTTGAATACTACTAACTGCATCTTACATTTATTTTAAATTCAATTTTAAACTTGTATACAAACACAAATGAGAACATCACGATACTTAAATCATTTTTAGCATTCTATCACGTCTACAATTATGTGCCAATTTTACAACAAATAAATTCCCTCTAACGTTTTAAGATTTATTTTTCATGTTAGTTGTATATGTTGTATTTTAGTCATGTAAACTTTAAAAATTTGTTGCATCCCCATGTCCACTAGGTAACATATCTGTGTCATCTGGTATCAAGTCTGTTCTAAGTTTCTAACTAGGTGCTGATTCTTGGACCGTGTATCAAACAAAACAGCTACCACTTAGATTTCCTATCTTCCAGCCATGAAATTTATCCATCCTACTTAAGAATGCCACAAGTATTTAACAAACTTTGTGTCACAAATATAAACAAGAAACATACTCAAATTATCATCGGTGGAGTACCACAATATGCAGCAAAGGGGGTCTCGGTGTCATAATACTAAGCAGGAAAAATGGCTGCCATTAAAATATTATATAACCTTGAGCTTCAGTGCACACTATCCAAAGCTCTCGTTTTGACTGATTCAATAGTACGTTAGTCTATGACGTACTATGTTTTTCATGTCACCTTATAGCATGATTGGAGAAACTTCTCTATAAAGACTTTTAGAAGAAAGCAATAAGAAAAAACATATAAACGAGTTTCTCCACGAGTTAAAATTAGCTTAGGCAAGTTAAAATATAAAACTTAAAGAAATCATATAAGAGAGCCTTTACAAATTAGCTTATGCATAAGCTAATTTTATGTTCCGGAGAAAGTTTAATTCATTTTTTTCTTTCCTAGAAACCCTTACGGAGAAGTTTGTCCAAACAAGCCCTATACTTGATCAACTAGAGACATAACAATGCACACCAAACACAAGCATCTAAACAAAACAAAGCAAGCATACCAGCAACCACATCATCTACCATTCCAGACAACTAAAAGGTACACAATACACAGCAGTCGTTCCCAATATTAATCGACCAGTGAACACAAACACAGCAAGATCATGATCAAGAGCATTCTTTGAAAAAAAAAATTACATCTTTCAGTAAAAATACCACTAATAGTACCCACTTGAGACTAGAAAAAGAAGGCATATGAGTTCGATTCCAGTATGCCTGCACAATCATGATGGAATCAAAGCATGTAATGAAAGAAAAGTTTCCAAGCCTCCACTTTGAACTTCAAGAGCAAAGCCACAATTAATTTTCAACCAGCAAATCCAAACCAAATTAAAATCCCTCACAATTTCAATCCTATGACTAGCATCACATTAAATAGCATACCCATAAAGGCTCCAACATACCAATCAATCCGCCTTCGAATTAGACGACAATTTCCGTCTCTCAGCCCTGGCCATATCATACTCAAACTTCAACACATTACTAATATGAGAAGTGTCCTTCACATAGAGCCTTCTCCCAAACGCGCTCTCTTCAATAAGAGGAAAGTAAGGGTACAACACGGAGTTAACAACCCAGAACCAAACCGCGCCAAGAAGAACCCCAAGCGCGGTTCCGGCGAGGACCTGAGCCACAGTGTGGTAGCCGAGGTAGACGCGGGAGTACATGGTGAGGAGCGCGAGGGACCACGTGGAGAGGTGGAGAAAAGGGTTGTCGCGCACGTGCCAGAAGGTGAGACCTTTGAGGGAGAGAAGGGTGAGATAGGTGGCGAAGAAGAACATGTACTGGCAGTGGCTGGAGGGCCAGCCGTGGGAGTCGCACATCTCGAGGAGGGCGCAGGTGGCGGGGCGGGCCTGCTGGACGGAGGTCTTGATGACTTCGTTGATGAACTGCGACAAGATGAGGCCCAGAGCGAAGAACATGCCTTGGAGCTCGCGCCGGAAGAGGAAGTGGGAGACGAAGCCGCCGAGGGAGATGAAGACGGGCACCAGGGAAACCCACGCCAGGAAGTGCCCTACGCGGTCGCCCCTCTGGTAGCGCACGTGCGTCAGCGTCACGGCCTTCAGCGGCGGCGTCATGGCAGATCTGAACCGGAAAACTGAGATGGGTTTTTGGGTTTGAGTTTGAGTTCAGAGAAAGCTTTTTACGTTTACATGTGGAGTGTGTGACTACTATACACGCGTGGAGTGTGTGCGCGCGTGTGGGTCCTTTTCTTCTTTTTATTAAAAATAATAAATAATCATTTTTAAAAACAGTGTAATTTTGATTTTTTTTTTTCCCTTTTAGTATTTGATGCACCCAATTTGCCACTTCCGATGTAACACACCTTTCTTGACCACACGTGGCTTCAAGTGAAGGCTTATTAGATATACACTTGGCACAAATGAGTAAGGTTCTTCATGCACCACGCATTTTCCTTCCTCATCAGATCAATAGTTTAACTATTATTAAATACATAGTTTTTATTAATTGTATAATTTTGAAATTATTAATGGTAGCTTTTAGTTTGTAAATATGAGATTAGTTTTTATCTTTGAATTGTAGGATGCAAATTATTTTTTATCCATTTAAATAAAATCTAATTTATAGGAATTAACATTCTTTTATTTTAATTTATTATTTCTTTTTTTTTATAAGTTAATTATTCTATAAACAAGATAAATATAGCCTAAGAAATAAATTAATGCTAGAATGTACGGATGCATAATTATTGTAGGAATTAGTAACTTGTGGAGGGGTTGGCTTCGAGCACGTAATATTTATGAAATTATTAAGCAAAAGTGAGTTATGTGTATACGAGATACATTTAAGAATCACAAGTAAAATTTTTATATTTTCTAAAATAAATGAGAATGTTTACTCTAATGTTTCTTAGAGGTTATAAAAGAACCTTAATTAACCTCACTTTTACCTAAGTTTCCATAAAGAATTTCCCAATATAGTTTTCAAAATTTTAGTATTTTTTTAACCGAATCTTTGCTATTTGATTTAGTCATTAAATTAACTAATCATTAACTTTCAACGTCATTTCTTACATGTAAATCAAGATAAAAAATGACATAATTAAATTTTAATTTTTTTATAAAACACCTTACCTTTAACATATACACGTACTAAAGATGTAAATGAATATATTAACTCAGTTAAATCAAAATTAATATTAAATAAAACATAGTGACAGTTTTATAATATTAAAAGTATTTTTTTTATTTCGGTTAAATCAAAAGTGTCACATATTACATGATTGACATCTTAACTTATATAATATCACCTTTTTAATATAAATTAAATTAAAGAAAATAATGTAAAATGATACATACATATTATATCAATTATTATCAATTATGATCACAACTATAATAAATGTCTTTGTAAAATAATATTATTATGATTACAATTGATATAATAAATGCTTTTATAAGTGTTTTTATAAAATAAATATTTAATTTTATATTATAAGGAAAATCGACTACCTAAATTAATACATAATAGTATAACATGGAGATGTAAGCCGATCAAGAAATGATCGACTAACATAAGGCTGGCTGAACATCAAACGATACAGGCTGTATTTTATACACAAGTTATCAAATTAAATGGATGTAAATACCAAGACACGCGGCAATCACCAATTGGAAAGTCACGTTGGGCCATAGGCCCATTCACTCCACGACCCATCCAAATACTATAAAAGAAAAGGGAGTGATTCTTCCTGCACTTCCATAAGGACTTCCTGCACCTCTATAGTTTTTTAAATTCTCATTTTAGACATAATGAAAAGATCAAAATGCCCTTCGTCTTAAAAGAGAAAGGTAAAGACACTGTTTAGAGGAGGTGCTGCATTTGTCATAGTTGAGACATTGATAAAGGTTTAGGGTTGTGAGAGCAATGTAGAGAAATTACAGAGGTGAAAGAAGATTGTTGTTGGAGTTGCTGAAGAAGGAGGTTGTTGCTGGGAGGAAGAAGGAGGTTGGGAGGAGGAAGGAGGTTGCTGCGTTCGTCCATCGTCGACGGTGCGTTTTATGTTTTTTTCAATTCTCGGGTTCTCCAAACCGCAATGTAAAATTGTTTTGAAACGCGTTGCGGGGTGTACAACTAGTAATTTTTTTTGTTGCACCTTTACTATTGCGGGTTGTACAACCCGCAATGTGTTTTTTAAAAAAATTTAGTTTGCGGGTTGTACAACCCGCAATGTGTTTTTGAAATTTTTTTATTGCGGGTTGTACAACCCGTAATTTGTTTAAATTTTTTTTTAGCTTGCGGGTTGTATAACCCGCTGTGTGTTGTTAAGTTGGTTGTGTAATTCTTTTGAATAAATTATGTAGTCTATAATGGAAGGAGACTTCTGTAGTAAATTTTCTGAAAAAGTAGATAAAGTATCAGAAATGGAACCATCACATGAAAGTATTGTCATGTTTAACGAACATGAGTATGGTTTTCATTTTTCAACAAATTTGGTAAATGAATTTGGTTATAATAAATTTTGTTATTGGATAAAATTGTGATTGTTACTAAATTTGTGTCCCTAAAATTTTTATGAATTTTATATTTAGGTATTTGTTACTAGAGATTATTTACTTGAATGGGTTTGGAAGGTTGTTTTTTCTCTTGGATTTGTGGTTGTAATATTGAGATCTGATAAAGCAACGGGTCAACAAGGAAGGAAGACATTTGTATTATTGGGTTGTGAAAGGAGTGGAAAATATAGAAAATACAGGAATGATTTGGAGGTTACAATTACAGGGACAAGAAAGTGCGATTGTCCTTTTAGATTGCGGGGTAAACCTATTCCAAATGGAGAAGGTTGGGTGTTGAAAGTCATATGTGGCTTACATAATCATGATCTTGCTGAGACATTAGTTGGACACCCTTATGCTGGAAGATTAAAACCTAATGAGCATGTCTTAGTTGTTGACATGATAAAAAGTCTTGTGAAGTCGTCCAACATATTGCTGACTTTGAAAGAGAACAATAAAGACAATGTGACAACAATCAAGCAATTTTATAATGCAAGATACACATACAAGAGGTCAATTAGAGGATCAAGAACTGAATTGTAGCAATTAATGATGTTACTGAAACGTGACCAGTATATTCACTAGAGTGGGTGTTATCAGGATTAAGAAGTTGTGAGTGATATCTTTTGGACACATCCTGATTCAGTTAAGTTGTTGAATGCATTTAGCATTGTCCTATTGATGGATAGTACATACAAAACCAACAAATATAGGCTTCCTTTGCTTGAAATAGTTGGTGTCACATCCACGGGGTTAACTTTTTTAGTTGCTTTTGTGTTATTGTCAACAGAACGTGAAAATAACTTCATATGGACATTGTAGAGACTGAAAGGGTTGTTTTTTAGGGAAGATGTGTACCCTCAAGTGATTGTTAGTGACAAAGACCTTGCTCTGATGAATGCAATAAGTGTTGTTTTTCCTTAAGCAACTAACATACTATGTTGGTTTCACATTAACAAAAAATGTTAAAGTCAAATGTAAAATATTTGTTGATTCTAAGGAGGCATGGGACATTGTTTTAAATGCACGGGGAGGAGTGGTGGATTGTCATAACTGTGATGCATATGATGAAGTTGTGAAGGACTTTGAATCTGTTTGTTCATCTTAGCCTTTGCTTGTTGATTATGTGAACAAGACATGACTCATTCCCCACAAGGAGAAATTTGTTAAAGCTTGGACATATAAGGTCATGCATTTGGGCAACACTACCTCAAATAGGTATATTAGTTAATATTTTTATAATAAGATATGGCTCTCAAGATAAGTATATAAGATATTAATTTTCTTTTATGTTTTTGCAAGGTTGAACAGGCTCATTGAAATCTAAAACGTATATTGCAGAATAACATGGGAGATTTGTGTACTTGTTAGGATGTAATTAACAACGTCCTGATTCTTCAACATCACGAAATTAAAGCTTCATTTGAGATGATTTTACATGTTGTTGGTCATAACTTCAATTTGACATTATACAAACATTTGTTGGGTGTGGTTAGCAAGTATGCTTTGTTATGGATAGCTGAAGAAGTGCAAAGAACTAACCATGTGGGCTTCGATAGTGAGCATTGTGGTTGTGTCCTCAGATCTACCCATGGATTGCAATGTGTTTGTGCAGTAGCTAGATATCAATTTGGTGTGATACCACTTAACGAAGTTCATGTTATGTGGACTCGATACAAAGCATCATATGTTGGGAATTATCCCACAACAGGAAGATGAAAAATAGACGACACATCGTCTAATGTGATCGTCATTTCTCCAATAGACAAATGGAATGAGTTTGTATCTCGGTGCCATATCTCAATAAAGGCTGTAATTAAGCCTTTGTCAACAACTTCATAGGCAATCCTGCAAAGAGGTAGCAATCCATAATTTTCTACAATAGAATAAACTCGTGGGCAAGGAATGCCAAATTTATTAAATGTTCTTCTATGGGAGACCAATCTCAGTTCTCCCCGTTCCTATACAAAACAAATATAACAATACAATTCATATTCCTAATACTCATGTAACTAATTAAATTTAATCTAATCACCAACACAGTACAGGAAATTGTAAATATCTTACCTTACCATTTCATAGTCTAAACGCAATATGATCAAGGTAACTAACCAAAACAGAACGATCAGAAAGGCCACCTGGGAATCCCCCTACCTCAACAGCTTCATCACGTCTGTCTCCTCGCCTTACAGAGGTTGTCGGTCTCTCTCGACCTCCTCTAGTTCTTGCCATACTTCTGAAACAAAGCAAAGAATATTGAAAATGCAAAAAACACTTAATTGCGACCTACATAACCCGCAACGTATTTTCAAAATAAAAATATGTTGCGGGTTGGGTAACCCGCAACGCATTCAAAAGTTCAAATGCATTGCGGGTTACCCAACCCACAACATAATCTTAAATTGAAAATATGTTGCGGGTTGGGTAACCCACAACATATTTTTTCTCTGACGATAAACCAGCATCACTGGCGTCCTCCGTCATCACATCCTAAATCTTTCACTCCAATATGAAATTAAACATACAATAGACCTTACCTTTACTTCAATTGATGATATAATTGACAATTTGATATGTGGGGTGCCTTTGGTGCATTCGTGACTCTGCAGCTCACGGTTTTCTTCACTTCTTCAATATTTGCAAGAGAGAGGAGAAGCTACAATGGTGGAAGTGCAGCAATGGACGTGGAACAACAATCCGAAATGCACGAACGGTCATATGGAGGTGCAGGCTCGCTGGTACTGGAGATCTAAGATTGCAGGTGCAGCTGAGAGTGAAGAAGGAGAAAGGGTAACATTGACTTCTAACAAATTTTAAAAGGGTAATTTCGTAAAAGTGCATTTAGTATGGAGGTGCAGGAAGTCGTCATGGAGGTGCTGGAAGAATCACTCAAGAAAAGGTGGTCCCATGGAATTAGGTATTGTTGCTTTATCCAATTCTACCTTGCTTTAGTCGGACTCATACTGACTTTTAAGCGTTGAAGTGCATGCAGGACCCTTACCCGGGATGATAAAAGACCGAAGACTTAAAAGACTGTTGGAGCAATCAGAATAGTAATCAAGATCACCAAGCAGAGAAACCAGGAAATATTATTGCTTATTGGAGTTTACCGATGTCTTACAAGAACAAACCTCTAATATATTTTCTACATATTTTACATTAATTGCTTAACTTAGTAAAATATGTTCCACTTTTTATATAAATGATATTTACTTATGTCGCAACCGGGATCACGATGGGACACGACGATCCAAAAAAATTATTAATTAATAAAACAATGAAGTCGTCACCATAGTTTTTTATGGAAAACTATGGAAAAACTAAAAAACAAAAATAAGGCTAGTTTACAAAAACCAGATATAGATCCGGGAGTCGGTTACATGTGGGGAAAGTATTAACACCCCCACAACGTCCATCATAAGACGATACCTTTAATTAAATAAATAAACTGAGTGTGATTTTTCAAAATATTTATTTTCTCAAGAAAAAGACAGAGATTAAGATAAACAAACAAAATATTTTTTTTTTGTTTTGGAGGGCCTAACAAGGTTTGACCTTTCTCATACGTATCTCTATCAAGGATAGAGAATTAGGGTTACGTAGTTCTTTCTAGAAAATTGTGTGTTTGTTGATATTTTTTAATTTTTGGAAATTTTATATTTACTTTTTTTTATATTTCTGAAAATTTGGTATATTTTATTTTTTTATATTTTTAGATCATTTAGCATTTTTGAAAGTTAAACTTCATTTGAATATCGTTTGACGCGTACGACCCTTTGATATTCTAAACGAAGTTAAAATTTTTTGACTTAATTCCCGTATGACGCGAGCGGTCAATTAAGAAATTAATCGAAAATTTATTAAAATAAAACACATTTTTTTAAACAATAATAAATATGAAAAATAGACCTTAAAAGAAGAAAAAAAATAACCCAAAATTATACTACCAAAGTTTTTTTATTTTATATTTTCTTGAAAAAAGAAAAAATGTTAAGGGTAGTTTTGGAATCTAAGGAATTTGTGGGTGTAGGTCCTAACTCATGTGGTGCAAGAAGCAACCCGCTAACTAGAACCCAATTAGCGTTAAGGGCATTTTTGGCATGAGATAGTGAGTGCAAGGACACCATGACACCAGCATCACTTGACAAAGGATTAGGAGGTGGCGGTGAGGGGCTGATGGTGGCGTAGCGGCGACGGTAACGTCGACGGGGGCATTTTTTGTGCCGTTTTGATAGTTGTTTAGTGGTTGTTTCGTGGATGTTTTCAATGCAGTTTGGGCTATTTTCAGTGCAATTTCGATGTTGTTTTGTGACTGTTTTTGGTGCAGTTTGAGTGATTTTTTGGTGCATTTTGAGTGCTATTTTTGGGTATTGTTTGGGTGCTATTTTGGCTGCTGTTTTGGATGCAGTTTGGGGCTATTTTGGTGTAGTTTGAGTGTTATTTTTGGTACAGTTTGGGGTAGTTTGGGTGGCTATTTTCGTTGCAATTTGGGTGCTGCTTTTGGTGATTGTGAAGTGACGTGAAAGACAATAAATAAAAAGGGAAAGAATGAAGACGTATATGCATGTTTGCAAAAAGATAAAATAGAGACAAACAAATAAACAAATCATATCATTCGACAAACCCATGCAACATTATGTACCTTCCATCATGAAAATCATACCTCCGAAGCGTTTTGTTCTCCCTTTTTCGTTGCTTCACAAGCTCTTGTTACTTCTTTTTTTCAATCGTTTCCCTCTCCAATAAAGAATGACATGAGAGTATAATCTCTTCTTTTTTTTGGAACCCTTCTCCCCTTTTTTTCTTTTTTTGTGTTTTTCCTCCCTTAGAGAGCCCTCACTTTTTATTTCCCAAAAGGTCCTTGCCTTTTGGTTTCCCAAGAGACCAAATATGCTTTTGGAATGGCCAAGAAATCCTTGCTTTTTTGCTTTCCAAGGACCCCCATGCCTCTTCACTTTCAAAATTTTTTTATTATTATATTTTTTTTAAAAAAATAATTTTTTAGAACACTTTTGAAATAAAGTTTATCCGGATGAAATTGGGTATTGACAACTATCCTTCTTTACTTAAATTTTATTGGATAATTTGAAAATTAACATTTTCATATTATCAAAGTAAAAGTTAAGTAAAGATAAAAACACTAATTTCGTCCGGATTGGAGGAGAAAAAGAAAATTTCAAGCATCCGAGTCATTCTCTAGAAGAGAGGTCACCATTTGAAAGATTTGGAAAAGGGAGAGTGAGGTCAAGACCTTGAACTGAGCCGAGGGGGCTATGCATCCAATCATGGTTGAGACCTTGACTTTATACAAAGACGAGATGGTCATATGTCATTTTTTGCAGAAAAAGAAATGTGAGATTGCAATCTTAACTGTTTGAGGACGAGAGAGTAACGAATCTTCATTGGAGATATAGATCTTGTATCGAGAGGATCATCACTCCAAACAAAAAGTTGATCATGAACCAACGGGTCACACCTAACAACATGAGACCGAGATCTTGTATCGAGAGGATCACCGTATCTTCACTTGAGACCTTGTACCGAGAGGGTCTTCTGAAAACATTTGAGTTCGAGATCTGGTATTGAGAGGATCACGAATCTTCACTGGAGATATAGATCTTGTATCGAGAGGATCATCACTCCAAACAAAAGGTTGACCATGAACCAGCGGGTCGCACCTAACAACATGAGATCGAAATCTTGTATCGAGAGGATCACCATATCTTCACTTAAGACCTTGTATCGAGCGGGTCTTGAATTATCTGAAACTGCTGAGACCTTGTCCTTTTCGGAGACAGGAGGGTCGTGAATTATCTGAAACTGCTGAGACCTTGTCCTTTTTGGAGACGAGAGGGTCTCGTAAAAAGGGTGAGATCGCAACCTTGACCTTTTGAGGACGAGAGGGTTATGAAACAAACATGATTGAGACTTTATCCTTTTCAGAGATGAGAAGATCATTGCTCAAAATTAATTTTTGGATAAATTGAGTTTGATTATGGGAATTCTTATCTGTTAATATACATGAATGCATGTATGAAATTTGATCTTTTTTCTGGATGAAAATGCATGTTGAATGCATGGCAATTGGTTTTGTTCTTTGGAAAAATGCATATATAAATACATGATATTTTGAGTAAATGCATATATTGATGCATAATTGAATGAATGCATGAAATTTTGAGGAATTTTTCCTCTGAATGTATGCATGTGTGAATGCATGAAACTCTGAGTAGATTGTTCGAATGTATGCATGTGTGGATGTAATGTAAATCTGAAAAATGCATGTATGGATACATGAATGTATGCAATATTTTTTTCATTTTTGTTTGAATTGAAATGCATGTATGCACGAATAAATGCATGTTATTCTATTTTGTGTGTTGTTTTGGGTGCAGTTTGGGGCTGTTTAGGTGCTGTTTGAGTGCTGTTTTTGGTGTAGTTTGGGTGCTGTTTTTGGTGTAGTTTGGGGTTGTTTGGGTGGCTATTTTCGATGAAGTTTGGGTGTTGTTTTTGGTAGTTGTGAAGTGATGTGAGAGAGAGTTAATAAAAAGGGAAAGAATGAAGACGTATATGCATGTTTGCAAAAAGATAAAATTGAGACAACTAAATAAACAAATCATATCATTCGACAAACTTATGCAACATTATGTCCCTTCCATCATGAAAATCATACCTCCGAACGTTTTGTTCTCCCCTTTTCGTTGTTTCACAAGCTCTTGACTTCCTTTCTTCAACCATTTCCCTCTCCAGTGAAGAATGACATGAGAGTATAATCTTTTTTCTTTTTTTTAACCCTTCTCTTCTCCCTTTTTTTTCTTCTTTTTTGTGTTCTCCCTCCCTTAAAAGAGAGCCCTCTCTTTTTATTTCACAAAAGGCCCCTGCCTTTTGGTTTTCCAAGAGACTAAATATGCTTTTGGAGTGACGAAAAAATCCTTGCTTTTTTACTTCTCAAGAAACTCCATGTCTCTTCACTTTCCAAGAAATCCCATGCTTCTTCACTTCCAAAATCTTTTTATCATTATATTTTTTTATTATTTTTTAAAGAAAATTTATTTCTTTTAGAATATCTCGGACGAAATTAGGTATTGACAACTTATAATGATTTATATAAAATATATATTTTAACTTGTGTTTTAAAACATTTAATAAAATTACTTTTTTATTAAGAAATCGATTAAAAATAGTCAAAGGTAGATAAGATTTAAAATTAAATTAAACCTAAAAGATTTGTAGGTGTCTTTTGTTGTCTAAGATATTATGGTACGAAGGGTCTGAAAAAGTTACATTTCCATAAAAATAAAAGAAGTTATCTTTTATATTTCAAAGAGGTCACGCATGTAAATATCATTCTGATTTAGTATTACAATAAAACAAACGTTTCATAAATATTTTGTATTTTGTAATAAAAATGTAATATTTTGTTGGTTATTTTAAGAACTCCATGCCACACTACTACACTCGAAGTTTCTTTTAAAACCTTGTATCGATCTAAACCTTTTACTTTGTCATTGGTGAGTTTGCAAAAACCCTTTGGTCACACAACGCATACTGGTTAAGCTTCTCTGCAATGGCCGATTCAGGCGTCACTTCTAACAGGAGGGATCCTATTAAGTCCTCAGGTGCGTTTCTATTCATCCCTAGGTTTTCATTTCTCAGCAATTCAAATGCTAAGGTTTGTGAAACTCCATTTTTGAATTCTGACAGAAAAACTAATCGAGCGATTCAATCGCGTGTTTTTTGTTTCAGTTGGGAATGCCGCGGCTAGTAGGAGAAGACATCAGGCAGTCGCAGTTGGGAAAGAAAGAAGGGAATCGCTGATGCGAGCGAAAAGACTCTGCAGAGTGGGCATTGGTGGCGGCGATGACGAAGTTGCCATTGACAGCGACATGTTAATTGATGAAGAGCAATCTATTTTGGAGTCTCAGACTTCGATGGCCGTGGAAAATTTGAAATCTGCCCTTGCTTTTCAGTAAGCTCTTCTGAATGTGTTGGGTCTTCAATGTTTATCTTGCTGGTAGTGTTGGTTGTTTTGGAATTCTGCTTTGTTTGGACTTTGCAGAAAACTTCTACATGAACTTTTAGAGAAGAAAAGATTAAATAAATTTCTCTTGTAAGCTAATTATGTTTAGCTTATGTATGAACTAGTTTCTCCCGAAGTTGTTTTTAGCTTAGCTTAGGCATAAGCTAGTTTTAGCTGGTGGTGGAAGTTTATTTCATTTTTTGTTTGTTATTTTCTTCTTCTACAGTGTTTGTGAAGAAGTTAATCCAAACAGAGTAAAGTTTAAGGTAGATATAGATTAGGTGGTTGTGGGAAGACCATGAAAAGGGTTTAGTAAATTATTTGTAGTTTATGATGAACTCAGAGGACTATTGTGAGAAAATGAGGGCAGAGTAGTTACAATTTTTGTGAAAATTGTTTTAATTGAAATTGTGTAGTTGAAACACATAATTAGCCAATGGTTTTGTTCGTCTGAGGATGTAAAACCCACCAATTGTTACTAGTCTTCTGAATGAGGTGGGAGGATCTTCGAATGAAGGAAGCTTATACACCACAAGTTTGGTGTTTTGTTGTTTTATTTCTTAATCATTTTAGTCCTATATGTCTTTTATTAAATCTTTGTTATTGTATTGACTTTGTTTTTAAACAAACGGAGAAGGCTTCAATTATGTCAATGTAGTTCTTATATTCATTAACTTTAGCTTAAGCATTGCCCTATACGTGTTCAATCGACAGGGGAAAGGGTGCAGTGAAGAAAAGAGTAGGGGCCATTCAAGAATTAAGGCGTTTGCTGTCAAGATCTGAACTTCCTCCTGTTGAATCTGCCCTTAAAGCTGGAGCTGTACCATTGCTTGTGGAGTGTCTTTCGTTTGGTTCTCCAGATGAACAGGTCTGAAGTTTCGTCTTCCTCTAAATAGTGTTCAATGACTTGTATGAATTTTTGTACTCACAAAAGGCTTAAATATGCATGCTATGCATGTTTTATGGGATCAGTAGTGGGAAGAAATTTTCTTTGAGCTTACATTTTGGGATTAATGCCTTCTGCAGTTGCTTGAGGCAGCTTGGTGTCTCACAAATATTGCTGCAGGGAATCCAGAAGAAACAAAGGCATTGTTGCCTGCATTGCCCTTGCTTATTGCTCATCTTGGGGGTGAGTGATCATTTTGAGATTCCTTTTGCATGTAAAGAAATGAATTATTATTTTTATTTATATTTGTATTTGATAAAGATTAATAGAAATTCCTATAGCTTGAATTCTCAGAGAATTGTAAGATATTTTTTTTATCTAAAAGAAGAAATGGGATGGAAACATAATCATTTTTCATAAATGTCCACTTTTCTACTCTGTTCAGTATTATTATAACAAAGTTTTTCTTGAAGGTTGAGACTATTTAATAATTTTAGTATTTACAGTTACCTTTTAAATTCATGAATGATCCTTCTCTGCAGAAAAGAGTTACCCACCTGTTGCTGAACAGTGTGCTTGGGCTCTCGGAAATGTGGCTGGTGAAGGTGAAGACTTGAGGAATGTTCTACTAGTTCAAGGGGCTTTACTACCTCTTGCAAGAATGATGCTACCAGATAGAGGTTCAACTGTTAGAACAGCTGCCTGGGCTTTGTCTAACCTAATAAAGGTTTCAGATACCTCAATTGAATAAGTTGTTCATTGCATATTGTTGGTTTCAGTGATTGACCTTTTTGTTACAGCTCTTTAATAATTGCTGTTGTTGGTTTCAGTGATTGACCTTTTTGTTACAGCTCTTTAATAATTGCTGTTCTAGTACATTATGGGGTCATTTTTCTGAGATGTGTTATGTTGTGATTAAATTTGTGATTGCTTTTGCATTATGATTTGTGTAAGATGTAACATTCCATATGCATTTTTATTTGTGAACATGTTTGCCATGACATGATTTCCTTTCTTGAAACTTAACATGACTTTAGTGTGTTTGCATGTAGGGCCCGGATCCTAAAGCTGCTACAGAACTCGTTCGTGTTGATGGAGTTTTGGAGGCAATTATTCGACACTTGAGGAAAGCGTGAGTACTACTCTGGTACTACTTGTTGTATTATCTTGGTCATTTCTTAGTCTGTAGCAGTGTTATCTTTGGCCTGGTTTTTGGAAACAATATGAATTGAATCAATATCAGTGAAAACCTTCCCAAATATTTCGCCATTTCTTTCCCCAATAAACTATTTCTTATTGATGTTAGCAAAATTATCTCTATAATTTCCAGACTTGTTTGGATGAAGTCCTTGAAACTGAAATTTGTATGCCTATAGCTTGTATGCACATAAAGTTCACTTTCCTATAGGTTTATTATGAGCTTAAAAACAGAAGCGATGATAGTCCAAATCCTCCTTTTAGTATTATGACCTTGTGGAAAACTTATTGCCTCAACTCAAGTGTTGCAGTAGAACAAGTTCTTCTACGCATTGAATTATACCCCCTGAAAGGCTGTCCTGATTATTGTCTTATTAATAGTTTTTTCACCTCAGGGATGATGAATTAGCTACTGAAGTAGCTTGGGTGGTTGTGTATCTGTCCGCCCTTTCAAATATAGCTACCAGCATGCTGGTGAAGAGTGATGTACTTGAATTACTTGTAAATAAATTATCAACATCAAACAGTTTGCAATTAATGATTCCGGTAATGATCTCTACTGCATTATGTTTTTTGGTTCAGTTGTTGCAAAAGTGTCTCTTGACATCTATAACTTTTTATTGTGAGTAGCATATATCAATACACACAAATCACAATGCTTATTTTATTCTCATTGATGTGTTGTTTCTAATAATAAAAGGAAATCCCTCTAGATTTTGCGTAGTTTAGGTAATCTCATTGCTGGCGATTCCAGTGCAATTAATGCGGTTCTCATTCCTGGACGTGAAATTGCAGGCTAGTAAAATTTTCCTTTCTTTTTGCTAAGATGAACGTATTCATTTTGATCAATTTCTTATATATGTATTTTAATGGAATTTTCAGGTAATGCCATAGAAGTTCTTGTAAAATGTCTGAATTGTGAAAACAGGGTCTTAAAGAAGGTATAAAATTTATTTTTTGTTTTATGACTCTATCTTTGGATCAATTAAGACAAGCTTTGTAATATGTGCAGGAAGCAGCCTGGGTGCTGTCTAATATAGCTGCTGGTTCTGTTGAGCACAAACAGTTGATATATTCTAGTGAAGCAGTGCCTTTGCTGTTGCAACTTCTTTCTGCCGCTCCATTTGATATAAGAAAGGAAGTGGCTTATGTATTAGGCAACCTTTCTGTTGCTCCAACTAGAGGTGATGGCAAGCCAACTTTGATCGTGGAGCACATGGTTTCACTTGTAGAAAAAGGATGCTTGCCTGGTTTTATTGATTTGATTAGATCTGCTGATATTGAAGCTGCAAGGCTAGGACTTCAGTTCACAGAGCTGGTAAGAGATTTCAATGATTACTTTCTATATATTTTGACTAGAACACGTCTATTCACATGGTTTGATCAGTAAATCAGTCCTATTAGTTTGTGTAATCATGACAAAATTGCACCTCACAACCAAGAGGGTACACCAAGTTCTGAGATTTAAACCCCTGGTTGATTACGATTTCTTGTGTTCGTAGGTCCTGAGGGGGATGCCAAATGGTGAGGGCCCAAAGCTTGTAGAGCAAGAAGATGGGATTGAAGCCATGGAAAGATTTCAGTTTCATGAAAATGAAGATCTGAGAACTATGGCAAATACTCTAGTTGACAAATATTTTGGAGAAGACTACGGGCTTGATGTCTAGTAGGGATCAGATTAGCGAGATTCAGTGTCATTTCAACCCATACTATGCATGTCAAATATTGAGCGATACAAAGTCCCTGTCATTGCTGATCAACGATTCTTTATGAAGGCCAATAGAATCTGTTTTGTTATAGTTGTGTTTGATAAAATTATACAGGGTTTGAGATTGTACACTTTCTGTGGCCCTTGCATGAGGGTACATACGAGATAGACTGAAATGTAAATTTTTTGTTTGTAGTTCTGTTGCATTTTCTCTTTGCTTTAGAGTTTAGTACCTAGCCCTAAACCTATACCAGTTACCACCAAGTTCATTATACTCCCAGAATTTGATTCCTGAATTTTTGTATGGCTTTATTGTCTAAACATTTGAGCGTGACACAATAATTGCACATGGGTTTAAATTATCCCCTGGCCCCTCAAGTAAACAATTTTCAAATTGTAAAACACCATAGGGTAAAAAGTTGTTTTATATCATTCTACAATTTTTATTCACAAACCTGTACAATCTTTTCACTTCCATCAGATTACTCCATCAATTCAAACAAAGCAATTCTTATAAGGTTGGAGAATTTTGTTTCAGTACATATTGCTTTACTATTGAATTATTATTTAGTTTTGGTGATAAGCATGTTTGGTACCTAACAGAACACCAACACCTTAATTTTCACTGCTTTTCATGAATATGAGAAACATGCAGTGTCAACCTTATACATAGTTGATAAGTACGTTCATAAAACTGAATCACTAGTTTAATAAATACAAATATTTTTATTTTATATTTTTCAAATTAAAATGTGATATATGATTAAAGAGTATTATTATGTGACTATTAGTTTCATTGATTTATTATATTTATAAGAATAGATACATATTACATGAATTTTCAGTTTATTCTGACATGGAGTATTAATATGTAGTAAGTCTATGATGATAAATATATACCAAGAAATACAAATAAAAACTTAATTTATAAAAAAAACAAAACTAAAGAATTTGCATCTTAATAAAGAACTAAAATATACGCAATCCTAAATAAAAAATGTCATTGTTCTTGAAAATATAATTGAATAATAGACCATAACACAAGAATAATCGAATGCAAATTTATCAAAAGCATATAAAATTACATCTATATTTTAAAACATTTAAATATAATGAGATCTTATTTCATTTTTTTCCCTCAATCTCATAAAATCTCATGTTCAGTTAACAGTAATGGATTTTCAAAGGATTTAGCAGGCATAAGCCACAAAATTGGCTCACCTCTCTCTTCTAGCTGGATGCTGAAACGCTGCTGGAATGGAATTCCTTACGTGCTTCATTGCAATGCTGTTGCTTTCACATTTAGCTTATGTACAGGTTACTTGGTTTACTTGATAACTAGTGAAAACTGTGTGTTAAGTTAAGTGAAAACTGTGTGTAAATCTACCCTTAACCTGAATTAAAGTGCTTTTTTAATTAGTTAATATCTTTATTCCCATACTTTCACTTAACACGAGAGAATCCAAATCTCTCCTATGTTGGAGACTATTGTTGGTTTATCCAAAAGGTCCAAAACCAACCACTTTCATATCATAATCTGATGTCTCTTTCAGCAAAATCATAATTACTTGGCAAGATCCTCCTAGGTTCATTGTTAAAGTATTTTCAAAATATTAAAAAATTCTCTAGGTGGACTAATGGTCAACCCCAAATCACTGTTAAATGGCAAATAGCATATTCTTGACACATAGATGTGTGCCATGCTAACTACTATTTGGTGTAGATAGCAACTCTTGTCATCACAAGGGTATTTTTATTTTTCTTTTTTCCTTATACTTCAAGTGACATCCAAGTGAAGCAATACCTTACCAGTGAAATACCTACACAAATGATTTAGTTTGGCAGTACCAATCATTACAGTTTAAACGTTTTACACAACAAATGTGTGGAGTCCTTAAAGTTTCAACTTTATATTCTGCTTCTATGCATTAAATACTCCAATTCTGTGGCAGCTAATGATTTCATTCCATGTGCTTCAGGTGGTAAGTAAGTAGTATTGGTGAGTTTTAGAAGGCTTGCAGAAGATGGTATCACTAGAAAGATCAAGAAAGAAAGTTATGCTACCGAAGAAATTCATGGTGCATTTTTCTCTGTGTTTTGTGATGGGGTTCTTCACAGGCTTTGCTCCTACAGGTAAATCTATATTTCACAGCCATGTTGATTCTTCAAATAGGTCAGAATTTGCACCACAACAACCTAGTGAAGTGTCACAGAAGACAACAGATGTCAATAGAAGTTGGAGAGCTCCAACACCAAGTTCTTTAGTCCAAAAGCATGAAAAACCATGGCCCCAGTTGAAGCCTAGAACACTTATAATCATTGTAACTCCAACAAGCACTAAACTTCCCATCCAAGCAGTGGTTTTTTTGACAAGGTTGGCAAACACTATAAAGCTGGTTCCTCAACCATTGTTGTGGATTGTTGTGGAAAGCCAAACAGAATCTTCAGAACTTTCGAAGACGCTTAGGAACACTGGAATCATGTATAGGCATTTGGTTTCCAAGGAAAACTTCACGGACTTGGAAGCTGATCTGAACCACCAGAGAAATCTTGCACTCAAGCTCATTGTGCATCACAGGCTAAGTGGGATAGTACACTTTGCTGAGCTTTCCAACGTTTATGATCTCGAATTTTTCCAACAACTAAGACATATTCAGTATGACTCTTTTCCTTCTACATTATGCACAAGTTCTAGTTCTCTTTAACTATCATTATAATGATAAAGATCATGATTATTACAAACACTGATGAATTGGTATATTCTGAGGACCATTTTAAGAAAAGGGAAAAATATTGCTATTGTAATGTGTGAAATGGGGAAGCTCAAAAAAGGCAGTGACAAAAGATAGCTGTCCTAACAAATATGCACTGTGTTTCACTCTTGCAATGTGATTTAATAGTCAGAACTAACATAAGAAACATGGATTTGGCAACAGGGTTTTTGGAACATGGCCAACAGCATTGTTAGCAGCAAACAGAAACAAAGTGGTAATAGAAGGAGCAGTGTGTGATTCTTCACAAGTCATAGGGTGGCATTTAAGGAATATGAACAATGAAACTGACACAATTAGTCCTCCAATTCATATTTCAAGTTTTGCATTCAATAGTTCCATCCTTTGGGACCCTGAGAGATGGGGTCGCACTTCCTCTCTTCAAGACACCTCTCAGGTACATATTATGTGATTCATATCCTATATCCAAAGTGTTAATATCTAAATTATCATTGAGTCATTACTTACGTTTACTTAACATTTGGCCAACCCACAACTACTTTAAAAGGTACAATGAAAAGTGGACAAAAGAAAATAGTAGCATATTAGGAAGTATAATGACATTTTGATTGATCATTTCAACTAATCACAATTCTAATCATCACAGTGTTCTCTACTCTAATTCTTTGTTTACACCGACATAAACATAAATTCATAACATTACCATTCATATGTATAACATTCATTTTTGCCTTAGAATTCAATAAAATTCGTGAAGCAAGTAGTTGTAGAGGATGAAGCCAAGTTGAAGGGAATTCCACCAGAGAACTGCTCCAGAATCTTGCTTTGGCGTTTCGATTTTCATGCCCTTGCCACTTCAAATCACAAATCTCTCAGTACTTCTTAGAAAATAAATGGGAAAGAATGAAAATAACAAATAGTACAAAGAGAAAAAAAAGAAAGAAAGAAAGAAGAAACATGCAACTTCATATTGCAGGAATTTATTCATTATTTGTTACTTTTACTTGTACAAATTTATCCTGTATGTCTGTAATTATTATAATGACAGCTTCTTTTTAGTTTTTTTACAAATATTATGTTAAGACTTGTGTTAGAATTGGAAGTATGAGGTTGAATGTCACATTAAATAGAGATCAAGATTAGTATAAGAAGAAACTTAATTGAATATAAGTCGATCAAAGATAAAATCTTTCTTCCAATCTTGAATCCAGTAGATAAGAAACTTAAACTTAGAATAAAAACTGAATAAAAATAGGATATTTGTATTATTCAATTACAATTCAATATCTCTTATCTTGCATAAGCTTAACCATAATCTCAAATACTTACTACTTGATTTTAAAAATAATCACACAAAAAATTGTGCGAGATAATATTTGAAAAAAAAATCTATTGGATTTGATTAAGATAAGGTGTTACTCATATTTATGCTCTCATTTGAGAATTGTTGGATTTGATTAAGATATGGTCTTACTCATATTTATCTTCTTATTTGAGTAGTTTAAATATTATAATAGGTGCAATAGTCTTATTAATTAAGGACAAAATTCTAATTGTTATGGATATATATGGGCTTTTCCATATCTGTAAACACTTCATAATTTCAGTTGTTGACCTAACAAAAAGAAACAATATTTTTTTATGTTGTTTCCCCCTGATTTGGCAGCCATTCATCAAAAGCTTAGGTTTTTGTTGGCTTGCTAACAACCAAGAATTGTCCTAAGTAAAACTAACAAATAAAATAGGGAACCATATATTCCCCACCTTTAAATTTGTTTATAGATAGTTGTCTTTTTCCTCTTTCCAACACACCTCTTCATGGTATATGACTTGTCTTTTATTATTTAAATTGTCATATAATTGTTTCTCTTTCTTTTGGCATAATTCAGATATACTATTCTAATTATTCTCTAATTAAAATTTACATTTCGTCTTAATAATTATGTTTAATTTTAATTATAAAAAATAAACAGTAGTGACCATGTTAAAATGTTTTTCAATAGAATAATCTATTTTTTTTATTAAATTTTGATAGTCAAAAAAGGTCATTTCAACTAAAAATAAATAAATTTTTTACGGAGTTCTTTTTATTTATACAAACAATATATAAAAATTCAATTTAAATGTATTAAAGTAATTTAAATATAAAAAAACAAATTTATAATATAATTAAACTTTGATGAACATATTTTCATGAATACTTTATAGAACTTGCTTGATCTTTAAAATAAATACTAATGTAATACTCATATATTTTCTTAATGAAAATTTTTATATATAACTTTACCACTAAAAGGATTTTATACAAAAGAAATAATTTAAGAATACAAATTATGAATTAAAACCCCAAAGTATTTCTCAGCAAATTTCAACAAAGAACTTTAATATAATCTAAACAAAAACATAAAAATAAAATAAAATAAGAAATTGTAAAATAAAGACAACTACTTAAAAATTTAAAATAACTTTGCGATAAAAATTATCAGGAAAAAAATGACATAAATATAAACTTATACAAAGAATTTAATAAACTAGTAAAGAAGAACGTCAATGCTATTACTCTTTTTGTCATCATTATGATCGATTTTTATAGAGCTTTATATGTAGTATTTTTCTATCATCCTGAATTACAAATAAAATCATATATATATATGTAGATTGAACCAGTTACTTCAAATAAAAACATAATGTTCATATTATGCTTGATGAAAACTTTACTATCTGTAACAAATACAGAGTCAACAATATCTGTGATATTGTACTTCAACTTTTAATAAACATGTTATGCATATACTTCTTGTACACACCCACACCCAAATTCATTCACACTCTTGTCTTATTCCATTGGAGTTTATGACACATTTGCCTTGTGGGTTTCTCCAAATGTTCATTTTGTTTTTTCAACATGTTTGTCATAGCCCAATAATAGTTGCAACGTTCGTCAAACACAATCCTATTCAATTGTTCGTCAAACACTTTGCTCAAAAGACTTTTTGGGATATTTTCTTTCTCATTTTTAAACAAAGTGGTCTCATTTTGAATCACTTTTTTTTATCTTATAATTGTAAAAACATTCATACATAATTATTTTATTTATTTTTTAAGTATTAAACATGAAAAATATAAAATGTAAATGAATGGATAATAAAATTAGTTCACGAGGTCACTCATATATTATAGTATCTGGAAGATAAAAGTTACAGAAGTGTTTACTATTTATTGATTTGTTAAAAAGTGTGATGTTGGTTAAAATTGAATGATATGGTAGAATTTGTCTTCAATTAAATAACAATTTTGGAATGCATAATTTTGATCTTTATAAAATGTTAATAGCAAATTTGTCCTCTATTTTTTAAAAAATTAAGAAATTTTTGGCCCACCATTATCATTCAATTGCTAACTTGAAATGTTAAAATATCGTTTAGAATAAATGTACTAACGTTAATTTCTAAGCCTACCAACTTTTATTAAAGAATCAATCTTGTTTATTGAATTCTTTATTGGGTAAAATCTTTGATTTCTTGATATATGAGTTTGATGATGAATAATAATGATAGATGAGTTAATGCTAAAGAGGAATTAGTATAACACTTAATGAAGGTATACCAGCAAACAACATCTTGATGTAAGTAGGTAAATAAGAAAATATCCAGTGCATTTAAGTTAATTTTTTATTGTGGAAACATTATTTTTGTATGATCATTGATAACGTGTTGGAGTTTATCTTTAAGTATTAATTGATTTATTAATAATAGCTAATTTAAAAGATATATGAGTCATATTCTAAATATACTCAGAAAATATTATTTTGTTTTCAAATTGTAAAAATATCATATTAAGAATTGAGTCAAATAGAGAACAGAGAAATCAAAAAAGGCATTTGTTAAAAATAAAACACCATAATCAAACAACAATTAAACCTTATCTAATGCAACATTTGCATATTCTAATTTGGGTATATTATATTTAGGTTAGTGATCATAATATTATCTTTCATTTTTTAGTTATTATTTGACATTAAGGATATTTTTACCCTTCGTTGGATATTTTTACCCTTGGTTGGAAACTTCATGTTCATATATAATACGAAGACAATGATTTTTAAGTTGATTCAAAGTTCGACGTATGATGAACATGTTGTTTGTATGTAAGTATAATTAGATGACTTTTCAAGTTTTTCTACAATGATAGTGAGAATATCTACATGTTTTCTATTATAATCTCTTTTGGTGAACCTTAATAAGGGTTTTGAGTATTGTTTGAAGAGCTTAAAAGGGAGGTTGGACTTGAGAAACATCAATCGATAAAGCATGTATGGTGAACTACCTTGATTTAAGAACATTTTTCATATTCTTCAATATCTTACAACAACATTTTGATCTCAACTCACGGAGTTTTAAGCTCAGTTAATGTTGTTTTGTGAGCATTTTCATGCCTTTTATTTTCTTTAATTGTCTCGTCTTTTAGACACTCATTGTTTTAAATCATAATATTGTGCGTGCCTATGTGTATTTATCCATAATATATTTTATTTAGAATATGTCCAGACTTCAAGTCCATTTAGATATATTATTATGATCAATCACTATATTTGAGATGTTGTCTGTTTTGAATCTTCAACTTTTACAAGGGTTTGATTTTAGAATCACTTTTCCTTCTTACATTCGATGTCCATGTTCCGAACTTAAAGTCTATTTAAATAATATCGTTATGTTAATCACCATATCTTAAATATTATTCGTTTTGAAACTCGAAGATCCGTTCCAATTTTATCTTTAAAAGACGTATTAAAGGATTAAGGAAAAAATATATTTAAATTTTTATTGTCTTCAATTCTTAAATAATTTCAGACTATTAAATATAAGTTTTAATTATATTTTAAATATATCAAATATAAATATAAAAGAATTTTATTATCACTTACAAATATGTAATATTCCGTGCAAACAATTAGATCACATATTATTAATGCAACAAATTTATTTTAAAAAATCAAAAGATTAATTCTATAATTGAATTTTTATAATAACTAAAACGCCACATCTGTAAAACTAAAGTGAAAAAAAAAAAAAACTATTGTTAAACCGGATGACAAGTGTCAAATGGAAGGCAATAATGTTGGATTGATAATGGCTTCAAACATAAGCCGACGGTTTTCATAAATAATTACAAGATATTTTGGTCCTTTCCTCTCTACTTGTACATGGTATTTGGTAATTTGGCTTCACTGAACTAACATTATCCACAAAATAAACTATTGAAGAATATAATATTATGATCACCGACAAAATTGATGAGTCATTTTCTTCCAACAAGTTGAACATCACCTAAATTATTTTCTTCCAAACAAGAAAACGATACATGGATACCATTATGCTAATTCATACTTTAAATTGTTTCTGATATATTAAGGTGTTAACGTGTGAAAGTGTTATTATCTGATTCCAAAATCTGTGACAGGGACATGGTTAACTAATTGTTTCTCATGTGATCTTAACAGTTACACGTTTTCATAATAGTGTGTTTGTAACTTACCACTAATGGGAACTTTTTATATATTGATATTGCTTATAAGAAAAAGCAAAGTTCCTCAAAATTACTTTGTTACGTGAGCAAGAGAAAAGCATGAAAAATGCAAAAGTATACTGATACGTATGAAATGATTTTGAAGCACAAAAGGAAAGAAAGAAAGGAAGAAAAGAATCTAGCTTTTGTCTAATACATAATATTATTTTCGAAAAAACAAAATAAATATCAAGGTAAAGTTCTAACAGGTTACATCACAGTCAAGAGTAGCATATGACCGTATTTATTATTCACAAAATCTTTATCTTTGTCTTCTACCAATGCAAAATAATTTCTTTAAATTTTCCTTTTATCACATATATACAGTAATATAAAAACTAATTTCAAAGTCCTACAAACATAATACACCCAAACTGATTAATTTTCAATAAAGTAATTGTTTACGTTATTATTCCATTAAAAATAGTTTTAATACTCATAAAAATATTACTGCTCTTTTCAAAATGATATTCAAAACAATATTTACTATTCATGGTTAATTGTGTTTAATTCATATATGTATTAATATATAGAAATTAATTTCTTTCTTATATATAAATCACATGTATTTTTCACACAACAATTTTGTTTCCGGAGGGGAGATTACTTGCTGCAGTGATACTTTTTCCATAAATATTTATAGTCAAATCAGGAGAGGATATTTCATCAACACTTAAAAAAAATAGTTTATACATAAAATAAAATAAAAAAGTAACTTTTCATAATAATTTATCTAAACATTTAAATTTTTATAAATGCTCATGAAACCAAATATAAATACACTAGAAGTATTAAATTATATAAGAATAAAGTCATCCCAATTGAGGATTTGTTGTTATATTAATAGTTCATTATTGTATGAATAACTAATGAAATTAATAACTTACAGTGTGAGGAAAGTGTTGAAGACAAAAAAAAAACAGCAAGGAGAGAGAGATGAAAATCTAAAGATGAATGGCACTGGCAGTGGTAATAGGTAACTAACCAGTGTTATAAGTGGGACCAACATCAACATCAATGGAAAGGGTCATCATTCATCATGGGACACATGGTTAAGAGGGTAACTAAACCAACAAAAACAACCACCTTGGACACAAGGTTCTTCCTGAACCATGATATAACTGAGTGGGTCCCACTACCCCTAACACAAGTAGTGGGGTCACGGTATTTGCTGAACCAGCTGTTCTCTCTCTCTCTCATGTTCTCTTATCATTGAGACCCTTTGTCCCTTCCCAAGATCTGATTGCATTTCCCTCCTTTACAGGGGAGATAATGGAAGCGTAATCTCCAAGTTCTTTCATCTTTTTGTTCCTTTTTGTTCAGAGACACATAGGCCCAGAAGAACTTGCAAGCTATTTCATTCAGATCTGTCGCTTTGGTTTCACTTCAGGTACCATCATTATCCATCTAAATTTGGACCCCCTTTTTTCAATTTTTTTCAAAAATTGCTATTTTTGCACTTTCCCATTTCCTCTAGGTGTTGTTGGAGCCGTTTAGTGTTTAAAGTTCTTCAATTTCTTTCCTTGTTTTGGTTGGGTGAAAATTTCGGTAGTTGCAGCACAAGGGTGTTGCATAATTTGACTGGAAATGCTTATTTGATTAGACAAATCTGCGTTGTATGTGTTACTTTGCAGTTTAAATGCAAAAAGGAAGATAATTCAGTTCTTCATACTGCTGGATTCGATATGATTCGGCGAATGAGCATTTCAAATTGTTCTTCGTATTTTCATATGCTATTTGGATTCCTTTAGGGATTAGGATTTTGAATTGCTCGACAGTTCAGTTCAGTTAACTTTCCCCCATCCCTTGATGCTGAATTTCTCTACCAGAAGCCAGAAGCTGGTTCCTGGTTTCCTTTTCATAACTTTTTTTTCTTGTTTTCAAGAGCTAAAAGGCTTACATAGTTAATTTTTCAGCATAAAATTTCATAACTAAAGTAACATTCAATAATGTAAGTTGGTGCTATTGGATTTCCTATTCAAAAGAAAGCTGAATCCTTGAATTGATATCGTGAAAATTACATGTTTCCTGTGTTAAGGGTCTAAGTGAGGAATGCAAAGAAAATGGGGAGGAAGGGAAGTTGGTTTTCTACTGTGAAGAAAGCTCTAAGCCCTGAATCAAAGGAGAGGAGCGATCAGGTTCAGATGAAATTTATTGTTAACATTTCTCAGGTATTCAACATGTTCCTTATAGTTTTAGCAACTGCTTTTGCAGAAAACAAGTAGACCAAAGAAGAAATGGTTTGGAAAGCAAAAATTGCAGACTTCAGCATCACAATCCGAAACTGATAAAGCACCTCCTCTTCCTCCACCCGAGGTTACTTTACCTCACGCTGAGATTGAAACCGGTCATGATCACACCAAAGTTGAAACTGCAGTGGTTGCTGAGGAACCAGTTCCTGCTGTTCAGACAGCACCTGTGGAGGTTCAAGCCACTACAATTGTTCAGTTACACGGTAAACCAACAGAAGAAGTGGCAGCAATAAGGATTCAGAAAGCTTTTCGGGGATACTTGGTATATTTTGCAATTTTTCATTTAAACCAATGTAACTTATTCCATTCAGCTTCCCTCTTTCCCTTATCTGTTGAATGCTTTTACTTAGTGACAAAACCTCAGTTACAATAATGATATAACACTTTCTTGTATAGTGTATACTAACAGTTGGTCAATGCAATCTCTTAAAATGCGAATCAATGCTAAAAAGTATATATCTATTGATTGTCCAATGTAATTGTGCTAAGTTTATAGGCCATATGTGGTAATAATCAATAATTGCTGCAAAAGAAAGCTTTTTTATTCATGATAAACTACCTGCAAGCTGAGTTTTCTTTTATAAAATCATTTAGGCTAGAAGGGCATTGCGGGCTTTAAGGGGACTGGTGAGGTTGAGATCCCTCATGGAAGGGCCAGTGGTGAAACGTCAAGCCATTAGTACCCTCCGTTCTGTGCAGACTTTTGCACATTTGCAAAATCAGATTCGTTCTAGGAGGCTCAAGATGTTGGAGGAGAATCAAGCTCTACAGAAACAGCTCTTACAGAAACATGCAAAAGAGCTAGAGAGCACGAGGGTCTGTGTTTCATTTCCCTTGACTTTTCTATTTTTCATCCTATTGACATGAAGATAACATTTTCTTAACTATTAGATGGATTTTGAATGCTTTTAACTTATTTCAAATTCCAATAATAGCTTGGGGAGGAATGGGATGACAGCGTACAATCAAAAGAACAGGTTGAAGCCAAGTTACTCAGCAAGTATGAAGCTGCTATGAGAAGAGAAAGAGCAATGGCTTATTCATTCTCTCATCAGGTTTTCTGTTTCTCTTGTGAATTTACCTTTGTTTAGGATAGTGAAACAGAAATAAGAAAAGGATATATGAAGCAAAATTTTTGGTGAATTGGAAGATCACAGAACAATTGACTTTACACTTGTTTGGATAAAATTTTCAATTAACGATCATAAGAGAGGAAAATAAAAAAGGTAAAATGAGTTAAACTTCTTCCATGAATTTAAAATTCAGTTTATGCATATTGAGAAATTTATGCAAACTAGTTTGTTATATCACAAAATAATACAGAATATAAAGAACTAAAATAAGCATATGACTACTAGTGTGAATTCCTTGAGGTTTTGAATAAATTTAACTCCAGTGTTTGACCTTAAATAAACAAATGCTACTTCATTCTTTACAGCAAAACTGGAAGAATTCATCAAGATCCATAAACCCAATGTTCATGGATCCAACCAATCCGGCCTGGGGCTGGAGTTGGTTGGAACGATGGACGGCGGCCCGGCCGTGGGAGAACCATAGCCTGATGGAGAAAGAGAAGAATGACAATAAATCCATTAGAAGTTCTGGCCGTGGCATTACCAGTGCTGAAATCAGCAAATCATTTGCTAAGTTTCAGCTCAATTCTGAGAAGCATTCTCCAACAGCCAGCCAAAATCCAGGCTCACCTAACTTTGAGTCACATTCCCAGCAGTCCCATTCAAATCCTCCCAAGTCAGCTTCTCCAGCAGCTGCCAAGAAGCTGAAGAAAGTGAGTCCAAAGGACATCTTGGCCATAGATGATGACACCAAAAGTCTGGTGAGTGTGCAGTCAGAGCGGCCAAGGAGGCACTCCATTGCTGGATCAACAGTAGGAGATGATGAGAGCCTTGCAAGCTCCCCAGCAATTCCAAGTTACATGGTGCCAACTAAATCTGCCAAAGCTAAGTCCAGAATGCAAAGTCCACTAGCTGCAGAAAATGTGACCCCAGATAAAGGGTCATCTGCTGGAACTGCAAAGAAACGTCTTAGTTTCCCTGCTTCACCTGCAAGACCAAGAAGGCATTCAGGTCCACCAAAGGTAGAAAGCAGCTTCAATGCTGAAATAACTGTGGGAAATGGTGTGGCTGGTTGATTACATAGCCACAGGAAAATGATGCAAAATCAAACAGTTGAAATATCTTGGCAAGAATAAGACAAAGTTCATTTCCATTGTCCCTTTATTTGTTTATTTATTTATCACGTGTATCTTCATCTTGTCATTTTTATTGGAGGCTATATTGATTTGGGGGTGAAAACTGTGTTACCTACTACATTTGTGTATCTGTATTCCATTCATGTATGTACTCACAATTTGTGCTGAGGGGATGATAGGTGGTTCATGAAAGTACTATGGACAAACAACATTCATCTGTCAGAACGACTTTCAGAGCCTCCCCAATATCTTTCTGTTACTGTTGATTCTTATTTGTGATATAAAATGTATATTTAATTTCATTGTCCCATCATTTGAGTCATTTATCAGTACAGTTAAATGTTACTGTGTTCTGTAACCTGAGTTCAGCATCAGTAGTACACCCCAAAAAAAAATGTTTTGTAAACAGTTCTCATCCTGGTAATTGGTATGCATATATTTGAAGAGATAAGTGATGAAAATACATTTCTAATATTTTCTATTTTTGGTTTCTATCAAATGAAACAGAAAACAATTTTTTTTCTTTTCTTTTTCTGTTTTATTCTTTCTCTTGATACATAAAGTTTGAGTGTAACATGATGTATCTATCCGACCGTGCCAACTCATAGTATCTGTTTGGTTTAGCATAAGTACCAATTATTAGTTTTTTATTAAGGTAGTTCATTACCTACCTAATTATGGTGTTAGTTAGTCCTTTACTAGTTGTGAATGTTCCTTATCTTCAACTAACCACTCTTGTTCATGGATAGTTTAAGTCAAATTTTTTCAGTGTCTCTATTCCAAGAACTCATAAAAAAAAAAGCAAAATTAAAACTTCAAATTTTGAATTGAAATTAAAGTTTTACTTTTTAATTTGAACTTAATTTGCAATAAACTAAAGTAAGGAAGTATTGAACATAAGTCCCAGGTTATGTTTATGTTTGGATTAAAGAGTCTCAGGTTATGTTTGGATTAAAGAGTGAATTTGAGAAGATAAATGTAAGTTGATTTGAGATAAAAGTGTATGAAAAGTTAGGTTGTGTGTATTTACTAAAAGATAGTAAAATTTGAGTAAAAAATTTATAAAACTTTGTAAGTGATATGATGTGTATGATTGATGTTAAAATTAATTTAAAATTAAATATAATTAATTTGTTGAGTCTGATTAATAAATTATTTTTTTATAATTGATGAAATTATAATATTATTAATAATTTAAAATAAAAATTAAATTATAATTATTTTATAAAGTTATTTTCATTATTGTTATAATTTTATTATTATTATTATTTTATTTTTATTATTATAATTATTATTTATGATTTTATTATTATATTTACTTTTTAATATTAATATCATGGATATTTTATTTTTATAATAACAATTATAATTATTATTTTATTATGTTATATTATATAATTAATTATATTTATTTTATTTTAATACAAATAAAAATGTCAATATATTACTAATAAGAATTAATTAGAAAAAAAATTAAAATTATACCTTTCCTTTCAAATCTTTGCACAAAGGAAGAAAATCTGACACACAAATTTGTTTACTTTCTTAATTTTTAATTTACCTTTTTTTTCATCAATAAACTTAATTATTAAGTTAGCTGTTAAATAAATATAAATTTAATTAAAATATTCTAATATTAAATTTTTATTATTATTACAATCGATTTATAGATAGAATTATTTGTTTTACATTATCTATTTTAAAAATCATATTAAGATAATTTTTCATTATTTTATGCTATAAAAAATTGTCATCATATCAAAACTAAATCTATTAATTTTAGTAAATATTTAATTTTTTATATATATTTTGTATTTTATTCAATTGAAAACTTTTAATCTTACATATTCGTTTAAGACCTTAATGTATTAAAAAAATAATTAAAATTATTAAAATACACAAAATAAAAATTAGATCAAAATTGCAATTTTTTAAAATTTGAAAACAACAATGGCAAATAAGGAATTAAAAAAAATCAAAGTTACAATTTATTCTTTAAAAAAAAAAATCACGGACAACTATATCCTAAAATTTCGTCTAGATTAATGTGATTGTATCTAGGAGTAAACAAAATCCAATAGGATATTATTTTCACCAAAAATGAAAGTCAGACCTACTCTGACGCGGTCCATGATGGTTCAAAACATTAATAACCTATATTTATTCTTTTGTTCAAAAAAAGGTTATTTACATTAAATAAAAATTTTATTGTGTCAAAAAGAAGTACAATTTTAGAAATAAATGATATTATATATTATTAATAAAATAATTTTGGAAAAAGAGCCCAAAAATACGGATCATGGCTTATAAACAGGATGGACTAGAAATTACGAGAGAAATCCAACGTGCGGAGCAAGGCAAATAAATTGAAAAAAGAAAAAGAAAACATAGTTATCAAAATGAAAAGCCAAGTTTTATAGTGTTCCTCAACTCAACCCTCTTTCCCTTTTGCCGGAAAAACAAAACCCTATTCCGATTCCGCATTCATTTCTTGAAGATTTTAGCATAATGGTAAGTTCGTCGTCGTTTTTTCTTCAAATTTCATTCTTTTTAATTCGATTTCCAACTGGGAACCATCCTCGACCTCGAACCTCTCAACTATTTAGCCCCTTCAATTTTGGATTCAAAAGAGCTGATTTTTCTATAGAAATTATCTTGCTTTTTCTTTTTTTTCTTTTCCCCTTGTCACTTGATTGAAGCCCCTCTTGCCCCTTTTTACATTTTCACGATCGTTTTGCCCAATTTTTTATACGTTGATAAGTTGTTTATTGTATTGGATTTGTTTTAGTCTTCAAATATTTGTTTGGGGCTCTGGGATTGGAGGGGGTCCGGGGATAGGGTTTTATGTAGATGTTATGGAAACAGAACCTGGATTAGTATTCTTGTGTTGTGTAGACTAGCATGATTTGGAGTTTTGTTTTCTGGCTATACTGTGATCAGAAGAGGTTGTGGGATAAAGGAGATTTTTTTAGAGTTTCTTGATTTTTATTTTGTCTTTGGGTTGTGCAACTGAAACTGAAATTTTGAACAGACTACACCATTGATGGCTGGGATTGCAGTGGCAGCTGCGGCTTATGCAGGGAGATATGGTATCCGGGCTTGGCAGGCATTCAAGGCTAGACCGCCTAGAATGCGTAGATTTTATGAAGGTGGTTTTCAGGCTACCATGACAAGAAGGGAAGCAGCTCTTATACTGGGTGTTAGGTAACTTCCATTTCTGTTTGAAGATTCTAATGTGTTGATTGGCTTTGTGAAGACGTTGCAAATGGAGAAAGTGGCCTACTAAAGTGTAAAAATTCTGTTTGTGACAATGGTTTTAAGGGTGTTTGTCATGACCTTTTCCTTTTGGGGCTTGTTTGATTGGTTGAAACTGTTTATGATATTACTTTACTTGAGATAGTGATATTGATATTTCTTGTGATGTCCTTAGAATCCTTCACGTATGTATACCCAACATGTAATAAAGGTTAAGTCTCTTCATCGTACAATCATATGACAAAGGTCCTGCCCTAATCAGTGCTCGAGTTTTGGTTGTTGTCTCATAGTATGAGATAAAAATCAATAGAAGATCCTGACAACAGTTGCCACCATCTTATTATGTCAAATACTGGCTATGCTTGCGTCTTCAAAGCATGTCCATTGTCTGATTTGAAGGTAGTCAGTAGTGCAGTATTGTGTCATTGTAATCACGTACATGTCCACCACGGAGTGCTTTTCTGCACAACCTATTGAAGTAAAAAGCAGCCATTCTGGTTGTTTCCCTTATATGAAGTTATTGAAACCATTAATTTAGAGCCCTTAACAATTTTTTACACTTTTCACATTTGAAATATTTGGGGGCTTTGATCTTCAATACAATACCAGTGTTACCTCTGTTTGGATAGTAAAACATGAATTGTGACCTCTATTTTCTTTCCAGCCACTGACCCCAATGCTGAGTGGTATTATTAGTGGTCAGCCGCCATCTTTTTTTTTTTTTTGCATATAACCACTGCTTTCCTGCAAGGCTGCAACTCAGTTTTAACCTTTCATCATAATGTGTGTTCATGTTTCAACTCCTTTTTCAAATGTAAATTGTGTTCCTCTTTCACACGTCTTCTTTCATATTCCTTTAATTTGCCTCTGTTCTTGTATCTGATATTTTGTTTTCTATTGATTCTGCTATTTTTCTCTTTACATCATTCCTGTGTTCCCATTACCCTTGAGAGCCATGGTATCATCCATCGTATTTAGAACAGTATTGCTTCTGTTATTATTGACTTGTTAATGAAATCTTAGATTGACAATAATCTTGTTTAGATTATGAGTATCTGTTGTTAATTGTGAATATATCTTCTTTTTTTTTGTGCAATTATGTGTGTAACTATTAAATTTGTGTAGAGTGTATGAATTACGGCCTTGGTTATTTTTGTGTATGTAATAGAATCTCAAGAGTTGATATTGAATTTTTGTTCCTAGTCTTGACCACTTTTTAGCAGACATAGTTTTTCTCATACTGATTTTGCAATCATCATTTATGTTTCAGAGAGAGAACTCCAACAGATAAGATTAAAGAAGCACATAGGAGGGTGATGGTTGCAAACCATCCAGATGCAGGTGGCAGCCATTATCTTGCATCCAAAATTAATGAAGCAAAAGATATGTTACTTGGAAAGACCAAGGGTGGTGGCTCAGCATTTTGAAGCCTTCTTTCCATGATTTTGACACTTTACGCTATTCTCACTAGATTTCAATTTCAAATTTTTTTGGCCATTGTCCAATTATTTATTGTATTACCAATTCTATAGTGAGAAAACTGAACATGGTTACGATGTATCTGGATGATATAGCTCCAATCTAACATGGTTTGTGCTATTGAAGTGAAGATTGCTGTCAATAAAAGTGATTTTTACTTGCTCATTCTACCAGTTATCTTACTTAATATTTGAGTTCATACCACTTCGTCGTGATGTTTGGCACAATATAATCGATTCTGATAATCGCAGAATGTTTGGGGGCGTCTTGCTATAAATTATTCTCCAAGAACCTTCATATCAGATGTTTCAGACTTACGTTTAAATTTTTCAGAATTTTTAAAATCAAAGTAAATGGATATTGTATTCAGATAATAATTCTTAGTTTCGTAGTTCTTCGACCTTCCTAATACATTTTGGTAATTGAAAATCTAAGTTTGGACTAAAAGTGAGAATTAAAAATAAAATTGTGATAAAGTCTATTATAAATTTTAGATAACGCATATCATCGAAAAACTAAAACTAAAACATTATTAAGATTAAAAGTTAATGGTTAAATGCTACCTAAAATATTAATGCATATATATCTTTTAACTTTTATCATTTTAATAATTTGTATTTATTGTCATTTTTTTCTTAATAACAATTTTTATTCGGCATTCACACAAGGCAACAGGAAACCTGTAAGGGTAGGTCTAGCGATGAATGTTGAAATAGTTCACATAAAATTTTAGGTACAAAATATATCGTTGTCATAATACTAAAAAAGCGCGGAAAATATATCAAGTGAGATTTTCTTTTATATGACATAAACACTACAAATATCTAATGGTCAAAATTAACCAAAAGAATGCACGTGACTTCGATTTTAAAAGTTTCTGATAGTTTTTATTGGTTTGGCAATTTTACATAATTGATAGTAATTATACTCTCTCAAACCTCCCCTTGTTTTTTTTTGTTAAGAGTACTTTTACGAACATTGCAATTATAGTTTTTTGACAAATTCCTTCTATAAAACAACTGTGTTAACGTTAACAAACCGACAAGCATTTACAACCACTAGTTCTTCTATTAAAATACATTAGTAAGTTACATTATCAATGAATTTTAAGATAACTTCAATTATAACTTAGTGATGTATCTCAACTAAGAGACAAATTGATCTATGTAAAAGTTAGGATGATGTAATTTTATAAAATAAATTAATCAATATACAGATGGTTACACGGTTTCATTTACACATGTTAATCTGTTATTGAATTTTAAGTTGTGCATTCCTTGCGGCAAATATTCGATTGATAACATGCCAGGGTGTGTATATACATATATATTGCAAGACATAAATTTTCAATTTAAGGACAAACTAGACTAATAGAACAAAAATCACATCAAAAGTTAAGAGAATAACTTTATCTCAATAGAAGCTGATGCTAAAAGCAAGTGCCAATTGCTTAAATTTGGAAGATACTCAAATTTTAATTAAAGAATGTAGAGAAAAATCTAAAAGAAGTTACATTTAAATTTTGTCATTAATAATGAGTTCACATTACATGCTAGCTCTACCCACATAGAATTAGTGGACAACGATATGTTTAACTTAAAAGGGATTTTAAGATGAATGACTCTCCCCTATTACGGTCTGCATACACAATAATAGTCCATGGACCCAAGTCCTGATTGAAGTCCTACTATTTCTTAGCCAACTAAAAGGAACTAAGAAATAGATGAAGATGAGTTTGCTTGAAAAGGTAGGAATATATATTACTAATTTAGTGGCTTTAGCCTCTTTGAATATATGAATAAAAACTTAGAATAATTATGGAAGTTTTTCAAAAATGATTACAAGTGTCCAGAACCAATTAGACAAATTTTAAGATTCAATTTGTTTTAAGGAAGGAAGGAGAAACATTGAGACATTCGTGGTGTACCTATATATCTCCAAAAGCTCTCATGGTTCAAAATTCCGAGCATTTATAACGAACAGTCTCTTCTTTCAAGCTCCATAGAGAAGTGGAGCTGCCTGTGGTATTTACATCCAACCTAAGACGTGCATATCAGCAGTTACGTGTAACACTAGAAGCAGTTAAGAAGGTATCTGTAAAACCTCTTCTTCCTTAGCTTCCTCCAATGCAGTTTCCTCTTGTCGTTCAACTGGACCTTGAGGAGTTCCAAAGAGAGTGGAGAAAATCTGCCTGTGGCACTGATCACAGAAATAGAAATAGGAGAAGTGGCCTTCGTTTGGAAGTTTATGGATAACAGCTTCTGGCAAAACCCGTTCTGTGTATTCCATCATTGATGGTGGGACCACCCTATCATCCAGTCCCTGTTGAGTATTCAAGAGGGAAATGAAGATTTACAAGAACAAGATTAGAAGATGAAAGATCACTACACTAATACTGATAAATACAAAAAAAAAATTAACGTCTTTAAAAACTAAAATCTTAATTGTGCATAAATTAATTTATAAAAGTTCTCATTACATTTTTTAAATAACACATGCTACCACTTTTCTGCCATGAAGAAGGTTGAATCTCCTTATTTTAGTTGTAAGAGGGTCTTTTATTACCAATTTTCTTTTATCTAAAAACATCGGCCATATATCTCTATACATTCCAACAGCTTAGCATGCAGACTGTCAGTTGCACATGAATGACAATGTATAAAATATTGATACAGAAAATGTAGTATCCAAAGAACAATGTATTAGAAGTTCAAACCTGCCATATGTGTATAAGGCCAAGAAATCCTGCTAATTCACAGTCAGCCTGACTGTACATGGATTTCAACCAAAGAAGTATGCCTCTTGCTTGACACTTCTTTTGCACATGAAGTTCTTTAAGGTCAAAACCCCAATTAGATACCTGCAGAACAACTTCATCTATAAATGGGCGTATGTTTCCCTCACGAACCGACTCCTCCACATCTCTTTGCCAAAATTCCTCGAATTCTGGTTCTTCAATCACAAGTTTATCCTGCACATGTGAAATCAATTATATTCAGAATCAATGCAGAGCCTAAATGTCTTTCACACGCAAACATTTTTGGAAGCTGCTAGTGAAATGATTTTATGTTACCTACCACTGTGTTTTGGATTTGTATCTGAAAATAAGCTTAATTTTACGTTAAATGTCAATTCACCAAGCAGGGGAAGGAGAGAAGAAAATTCGTTCCCCACAGAATAGCATGCTAATCATAACAGTAAAAAATAATGTCAGATGTGGCCGAATTAAGAGCACAATTACACGTTCTCTTTCAAAATACAATATCGATAGCTTCAATATTTTAGGCAAATCAATTTATTGGTCGTTAAACAATTAACTCTATTTGTTTCAAGCAGACTATTATAGAAAGCCAGTTCGTATTGATGAACAATGAAACATTTGAGAGTAATTATACTTGCTTGTTACATAGTTGATGTTATGATGACTTAGGACGCACTCACCTTCTTTCCTGTTGAGAAAGATAGCAACTTATCAATCTCATCATGCTCTTCAGGCAAGAAGCTTTTTCTATAGAAGAAAGTAAGAAGTTTTGGAAATCTACGAGCCAAGGAATACATCATTTTCCTCCTTGGCAGCCACTTATCCCAAGTTCTTTTTGTCTCCTCCTTAGTCATGTGTGGGTCATATGGATTAACCATAGGAGCCAACATTGCTGCACCTGCAATTCAGACAGTATAACTGGTTAGATCAGGTTCTGCAACAAGCCTCTTTTCGTTGTTTGCGTTTGGAGGATAGATATACGAGAAATAGAGCAAACATTTCCAAAAAGGTAGGAAACCAAACAGCAAATTGCTTTTATTAATTTTTAGTGAGATCTCAATTCATCATTTTTCTTTTTAATTTATTTCCTGTTAACTTGTAAGAATAAGATGGAGTCACATTAATAATTTCATTGGCATTTAATATGCATGCGCCCCTAAATTTTAACATTATCGGTCTATTATAAGCCTCTCTCAGTCTACAAGCTGCACGGAAGGTAATATAGAGCATTAAATCACATTAGTCTGGATGAATTCCAAGCACCTGCTTCCATCAATAGATGATATTTTCTATAGGCACATTCAAAATAAATTGCAACTTTCAAGATATTGGTGCTAAATACTATGTGCTCTATTTATTCTCCATGAAATACCTCACATTTTTCATTGGGAAAGACAATATACTCTGTATTCTCTTTAGACATCAAACAAGTCAGTCATAGTCATTGTGTTTTAAAGCGGGTGATATACAATTTTTTTAAAGTGCATTGATGGCATCACTATGCCTAAGCTTTGAGTTGTTCTAAACTCAAAGGTCGAACTATTTGTTATTTAGTACATACAGTAAGAACTAAGGACTCTGAATCTCTAGAGGGCTTTTCACAACGCTTAATGTGAAGAATTGCAACTTGCAAGATATTGGTACTATTTTCTATGTGCTCCATTTATTCTCCATGAAATTCCTCACATTTTTCATTGGGAAAAGACAATATACTCTGTATTCTCTTTAGACATCAAACAAGTCAGTATAGTCGTTGTGTTTTAAAGCGGGTGATATACAATTTTTTTAAAGTGCATTGATAGCATCACTATGCCTAAGCTTTGAGTTGTTCTAAACTCGAAGGTCAAACCATTTGTTATTTAGTACATACAGTAAGAACTAAGGATTCTGAATCTCTAGAGGGTATTTCACAACGCTTAATATGAAGAATTTAAAAGGAAATAATGGAATGAAAGCAAGATAACTAGACTGTGAACCAATCCAGACATGCCCATTCGTTTCCCTTATTTCCTGTCGCATATCCTCAATCACTTGAGGCCCTTTGTTTGACAACACCATACGAATTGAATTGAGGTTTCTGTGGTACACTAATAATTGACATCCCTGCCCAACTGGCAATATAATTGGACATTGGATTCTACATCAAGATACACCCTATATACAATAACTAAGCCAACGGGCCAGGGGTATCACCTATGTGTCAGAATAAGGTCCAAGAATAAATTTTTACGAAAAAGATGTAAAACCTGCAATTCTCTCAGGAATGTATCTGAGAAAAGCCCAAGCATGAATGCATCCACTGGAGTGGCACATTAACCAGAACTTATCACTAACATTGACAGCATTGACTAGATGCAGAACATCCATAGCTGATGAGTTGAGATTTCTGTTGGGATGAGGATCACTCTCCCCAAAACCAGGAAGGTCATATGTGATGAAGCGAATGCCATACTCTTCAAGCAACGATGTTTTGACTCCAGGTAAACCTTCCATTGCGAAAAAGTAGAATTAGATTAGTTGCTCCACATAAGGATTGCGCCCAAAAAGCTTTTCTGATAGCTAAAATTTCAACTCATTTTACCTGCTAATCTGGATGAAAGAAAAGAATGAGGAGCAACAATTGAAAATCTAGCTGTTTCTGACGAAACACCTTGCTCATGATAAGCCATAAATCTACCATCAGGAAGTTGCACACGACTAGCGCTAGCAGGATGTTTGCGCACCTTCATCAATGGAGCTACTGCCTCGCGACTGGGATCTAAACATATAGCTGTAAAACTAAAAAAATTCAGTAAATCTTGTCCAAGCTAATACCAACACGAAAAAAAATCATTTGTAAGCAATAACGAAATTTTGTCCAAAATCTCAGACATACCTGACCAACCTCAATCAACAGGTATGGAATGAAGATTAAATAAATAAATAAAAAATCAATGCATCACAAAGAAATATATGGTAACAATAACGAATACATTTAAACCTTGGTTGGATAAATTTAGTTATTGAAAAGAAAATAAAAAGATAAAGTGAGACCCATAAATTTTCTCTATTAACACTATAACCCATAAACTTTAGTTATATGAACACTTAACTTATGTGGAAGCTCTCTCATTTGACCTTGTTTTTAAGGTTGAGATATATAACTAATGAAAAAACTTTTAACCAAAAAGAAAATACACTCTCTATAAATTAAGTACACTTATAGACAAGCTAATATATAAATTTTTTTGGAGAAAATATCCACGTAAGTTAATTCTGATTGATGAAAACTTGAGTTTATTCTGTTTTTCTATCTGTCACTACCTTAATCTAACAGAGCCCAGTGCAGTGTCCTGAGTAGCACATACCATGATTGGGCAAAAGAAAAGTGTGGGAGAGAGGAGGAGGGGTAGCGTACCCGCGAGCGCGAGAATGAAAACGAAGAGCACAACGGACCAAGCGTGAACGGGATCGCGATCCTCGGGGAGAAAGTCGTTTAGAAACCTCAAGCGCTTCGAAACCTTGGAACAAGGACCGCCGAACTTCCTCACGACATAGGAATCCTCGTTCATGAGGTTCTGCCGCAGAATGTCCCTAAACCCTCTCCCGAGCTCCAAGAGTATCTCGCACCACGCCATCACGAACCCCAAGGCCTGCTCCTTCAAGCTCTCCCCGGACTCCACCGACTCGCTCTGAGGCGCGTACACGGACCTCCTCACCTCAAACGACGCGGCGGAGGAGGCGTTCGGATCTCCGCCGTAGTGCACGCCGGAATCCTCTATGAGACTGGCGAGCTCCTCCGTCCACGTGTCCCTGCCTCTGACCTCCGCCATTTGGCTCACCGCTTCTCTCGAAATTGTGAAACCACTAAAGTGATTATTGGCGTGACGGTGGGTGATGATGCACACACCCAGCACACACACACACACACTCCCAACTGCAACAAGCGTGATCTAGAAGCAAAACAAAAGCTTTTCATCAACCATTATTGAATAAATAATAAATTAAACGACCAGTATTCAAAACGGGTTAAAAAAATTTGAAAAAGGGGTTAGGCGAATATTAGAGGGGGAAAAAGGCAAAAAGAGGAGTGTTAGAATTTCTCACTTTCTTTGAGCCTCGTACTTAGCAGTTGAGGCGTATTGGTTAAGTTACTGTTCCACTATTCAGCAACGATTATTCAAAGATCATCATCCAAAGGTGGAAGTTCATTGAAGGATTGTTAGAAAATTGTTTATATTATTAAATTAGAGTGAAGTTGACGCGAAGATGTGGCCACGTCAGAGATGATAGCATAGCACGTGAAAGAAACCGCCCACGCATTATTGTTGGGTCGCAGTGTGTGTTTGCTCTGGCGGTTCGTTGGATATCACTTGTATTTTACGAACATGCGCCGTTTTGCTCCATTACTCTATTATTGGGGGGTGTATAGAATAAATTTACAGTAATGATCATTTTTTTTCCTTAATCACTTTTTCAACCGCCACAATTAAAGTTTAATTGAGTTTATTCTTATTTTATACATTTGTTTAAATTATATTAAACTCCTTCATTTTTTCAAGTTACTAATTATGCCTTCATATACTAAACTTCTTCATTATAATCTCCACGTATTACTTTCGAGTTTTAATGTCGGTATTTACTTCCTTTAATAGTATCTTTTATTACATAAAACTTATGTCTAAAAATTTCTTATACGCAATGTATGAGTTTTATACTAATGTTTGTCTTAGCAATGGAACATCAATTGTAAAAATAAATACACAGGTAATGTTACTAGAATTAAGTCGCTCTATTAATATTTTCAGTCTTTTATCAAGTTATACTGAGCATAAGTAAATATTATTAAATCCACGAACTTATTTTTTTTTATTGATTTTTATTTTGAATTTTTACCTATACCAAGTTTTATTAAAAATAATACTATTTATTATTCAAATTAATTTCCTTTCCATAAATGAATCAACTTTTAAATAATGAGATATCACTCATTGTTTATGTTGTATATAATTGTAAGGTCATCGCGTCATTAATTTGATAAAAAATTATATTAAGTTTTATAAAAATAAAATTTGAAACATATTTAAAATAAAATAGATAAATTTAATAATAATTTATTGAGCCTTTATTTTTAGTAGAAACTCTTTAAAAAAAACTTCATTCATTCTTTCTCTAAGTTAGTCATTAGTAATTTTGTTTATCATGCATTGGAATTTAGTCTTTCACTATACTTTTTTTCTGATTGGGTCCCTGATTTACCTAAACTTTTTCTTTTAAAACGAAATGTTACAAATACAGTTCCAATTAGTATAGGCACTTCATTGATGTAACAGACTTTGATTCAACCTTTTATTCATCAAGACTTTTAACAAGGATGAACAAAATCTAGTTTAATTACATTCTCAATTTTGAAAAGAGGCTTATTCACACATACGATTTAGAGGTGCGGCAATATATAATGTTTGATGTTGATCTTCTTATATATATATATATATTTTTTTTTTCAACACTATTTTCCGCTTCTTTTGCAAGTTAAATATTTAATTTAATTATTTTATTTTATATTTTCTTTATTATTGTTACAGTGATCAATTATGTTTTTATATAATAGTATATTCGAAATGTGGTTTGTGAATAAGTTCTCATTCAATCCAATAAACTTAATAAATTTATTTTCATATATTTTTTTATCAACATGTACATATATATTTTGTTATTACAAATAAACTGAACTGTCAACTTCAATTTCAATTCAACCCAAAACATAAATCAATTCTACAATTTTAACTATTTCAGTAAGGTTTTCAAAGTTTCAGTTTTTATTTTATTTTATTTTACTCAAAAGATTTTTAGATTTTAAATAAATAAACTACTCTTATAAATGTTTACCTAATGACATGAAATTTTAAGTTAACTTTTATGTGAATGAACTTATTTAATTGGGTTGTGGACTTTGTGGTCCATTAATAGCCCGTGGCAAAGTGGAGTTCAGGCTTGAAATTTAGTTGGACTCATACAACACCATAACTATTTACAGGTGGTCAAATAATAAAAATAATACAAAATTATGTTATTTAGTAAAAGAATTTGTGTTACATGAATATTTTTAAATTTAGCTAAGATTTTAAAATATTAACAAAAATTAAAAGAAGAATATGTTGCATAATCGTTGAGTGATGGTAAAAATCATATTTAAAAGAAAACAATGTTTAAGAAGAGATGCCTTTACTATGAAGAATGGTAATTTTATTTTTATTGTATAATAATATATTAAAATAAATAAATAAGCAAATATTGAATTGTGAAAAAAATGTAAAAAACTTTTAGTTTGTTATGTAATATCAATATTCAAATTTATCGATGTAAGTTCATCTTTAAATATTTTTTGAAATAAAGACTTTGATTTCTTGTATTGGGTTGGGATACGAACCTCTTTCCCTAAATTTATATAATACCAAAACTTAACATTTATAAATGTATAAATGTTTTTATATTTATAATAACAATAAATTGAAATCGACCAAATTTAAATAATAATAATAATAATAATTATTATTATTATTATTATTATTGTTGTTATTATAATGAAGAAGAAAAATATATTAAAATGAAAAAAAATAAAAGGTACTTGGACTCGAGACATCACATAATTAAGAGAATTTTATCCAACCAATAAACATATAGAACAATAAAATAGTTTCACAAAATCACTCCACAAACTTTTAATTCTTTAAACTCTATAAGGAGACTTTCATACCAACAAAAGTTATGTTACTTTATCATTTAAATTAATCTTATTGTTATTTTGTTTTACTAAGACCATAAAGAATTTTAATTCACTCTTAACAAAACAAATACATCTCTTACAGAACTGTGTTTATGAAAAGTTTATGAAAATTATCGTGTTTTCACCGATTCAAATACCAATCCATGTTTTTTACTACATTGATTCACAAAAGAGTTTTACTGAACTGACCTTGAAAAAAGTTAAACAATATATTTCTTCAATGTCATTCTCTCTCTCTTATTCTTTTGTTTAAGATTTTTGTATAAATTTTAATTATTATTATTACTTTTCACTTCCTTTTCTCTTACCTTTCATAATTTAAGTTTAAAAACGAAAACATAATTAAATACTTGTTTATAATATTTTATATGATAGAATATGTTGATTACTTGTATTATTAATTTATAATTGAGTGAACTATATGAACACTTAGAATAATAGTATGTTTGAATTCAGAAATTTATATTAATTCAGATAATATTGTTTAACTAAAACTTAAAAAAAACATAAATTGAAAAAAAAAAACGCTGATTGTTGTTTTTAGAATCATACTTTACATAAAAGTTCCAAATTATATTAATTTTCTTTGAAAACACAAATTAAGTTAGCAACCAACTTTCTAAAGAGCCTCGAATATAATATTTTTTCAGTATCATGATTATCTACATCAAGAATTTATTCATCTTCATCTTCATCTATATATTATATTTATTAGCCTAAAATCCTTTCCATCGTTATTAATTAATAAAAGTCGTTTAAAGAGGGTTAAATTGATAAAACAAAGACAGGTAACATGTATAGAGATAAACTGTTAAAAAATAGATATAAAATAAACGATCACACATGAATTCAAAATGATGTTAGAGGGCAAAATCAAATTATTTTAGGTTAATTTGCAATGTAATCAAAGAATCATCAAATTTTTTACATTTTTTTAATCTTATTGATGTGAAAAAAACAAATAAATTCAAAATAATATTAAGAAATTTAAACATAAAACTAAATCGTTTTAAATTGATTTGTAACCTAATCGAATTTTGGTACCAAGAATCATGAGTCATAAAATTTCTGACTAAGTTTTTTAACCTTAAATTCTAAAGGTTTTGAACCTTTCAAATTGAAATAAATAAAGCTTTAAATTGCTCGTAAAGTAAATCTTCTACCTCAACTATAACTTCTAACATTAAAAAAAATGTAAAAATATATGCTTACTGAAAAAAAAATTAAAAAATAAAACAGTTCAAATAATTAAAAAACAATTTACTTCACTCTGCTGCAAATCGAGAAACTGGACACTATGCCACGTCGCTTTCAGGGTAAATACGATGTGGTCCCTGCCCGCTCCTTTTTCAGTCGTGCATTGTTTTTGGTGTCTGAACAAAAAATAAATGTTTTTTTAAATAAATAATGAAACCTATTTTTTAATATCAAGAGATACTTTCAACCGAATTAAGTTTTGCATCCTCCATTTTTGTTTTATAAATATTTAATAACTTTTTTCCTTCAAACCATTCATTTACTATAAAATTTTAGTCTAAGTTTACGAAAAAAATATTTACTTTTATTTTATTTTTATTATTATGTTAACTTTTTAAATAATTCTGAAATATTTTTATATTTTATTTTACATTTCAACTTACTTTTGATCATGAGTTATAAATTTTCCACTATATAATATATCAATATAACTAGTTAGTGTATATAATTTTATAATACTCTAGATTATGTGATATGTTTTAACTTAATAGACAGCAAACATCAAAATTAGAATTCGGTCCTCGAGAGCCGATTTAGATGCTAATATTACAAAAATACTAAAAAAAATTAATATATAATTTAACTTTCTCTTCTTTATCTATTCTACATATTTCCACAACTTATAATAAGTTGATTTTAGTTTGTGTACAAAGTTATTTTGCTTTTATTCTACTAAAATTCCTTGTGAAAAGATTGTATAAACATAGAACATCTGATTAGATGAGTTTATCTCTAGGGACTTATAAGAACTAAAAATATGAAGAAAGAAAATAAATTAATTTCTTACAAATTAAAATTAATTTATGGATAAGTTAAAAATAAAAATTTAAAACGCTTTAGAAAAATTAAAGAATTTTTTTATGTTAGTTTTATGCCTAAGCTAGTTTTAGCTTAGAAACAAATAAATTTTATTTTTTTACTCTTTTTTGTAATTCCTATATTTAACGTTACGTATGTATTCCCTCCCTATCTGTTGTTGAGTAGATGAAAACAAAATGCTTCTAGCTTATGATGTTCTAAGTCTTTTTCTAATTAACTATTTATATTTTCTAAACATCTTTTTTCAATTTCACGGTTCATTTCACATCTGCCTCTTCTCTTTTTGTTTCTCTTCCTTGTTCTAAAGAGATGCTGTGAAAATAGTTTGTTAGAATAACATTTTTTTAATTATTAGATTTTCAACAGGGTGAGGGTTGTTGGGCCTGCTGTAGTTTTTGGGCCTTGTTTTCTTTTCGATCAGGCGTTAGGTCCACCTGTTATGCTATCTTCATTCGTATAACTTCTGTGAGCATTATAACTGTTTCTAATTATAAATATATAAATGTTGTATTATTCATTTTATTTACATGTAAATATTTAGCTCGTAATCTTTGTATTGACAACTATTCTTCACCAAAAAGAAGATTTGATCGATCATTTGTAACGTGTAAATTGTTCTCAATTATATTTTTATTAAAGAATTGGAGACTTTGTTTAATACGACTTAAATATATCTATTGTTTTTTCAAAATCTTTTAATTTTTATATACAAAAAAATAGTAGATCCTTATATGATCCTTCTCTCCGTCGTATTATATAGATGGTATAATACTAGATAGTTTAGTGTTTTACCCGCCTTCAATTAGATTTACGGTGTAATGTTTTGTTCTTCAATTTCAATTTCAATTAGACTTAGCCAACCTTTAATCACTATAATTTAATTTATTCTTAAACTTATTTTCCAAAAACAATTCAAAATGGTTTCGTGTAGTTTAGAATAGTTCAAACAATAGTTTAGTTTTAAAGAGTTCAAAACGAGTCGGTTTATATAAAAATAGTCCAATTTAGCTTGCTCAAACGAGTCCAATTATCCGTAAAAACAATTTAATTTAATTAAAATGAAATATATTTAAAATTTGGAACAAAATTTATAGTTAGATTGAATCCAAATTGTTTTGCCCCGTCGTAGTTTTCATATATGTAAATGTGAAGTACAAATAAAAGAAAAGATTCAGATTGTGGCGATTTCAATTGACTTTTGAAGAGCTTGAAGAAGGCTCCTCATAATTCTAGGCTCACCGGGTGGTACCTTATCTTTCAAGGGACCATTTCTAATGGCACGAAACATTGGACCAGAATTTTGTTCTGGTGGAGAAACCAAGCAATCAATATACACAAGAACTTCTGTTTTGCCATCGTCAATAGTGATAAAACCCAACCTAGCTCCACCTGCTATTTTGTCCACCTGTATATTCAAAATGAGGATTATTAACTAACACTAATTGCTCTAAGAAACTAATTAAAGCCTTCAATTCTTTCCAAAATACCTTGAGAGGCACAGGAAGAGGGAGATTGGCTCCCTGGCAAAGGCTGTTTGCCCACTGTCACAAGGCAACGCACAAAAACATGTAATCTTATTAGTTATTATATTTTATAGATTGAAATTAAAGAATTGAATGTGTTTGTTTGTTTACCTGAAAGAGCAAGGAATCAAATCTCTGAAGGTCAATGTTCAAAGGCAGCTTCACAGTGCCTAGAGTGACTCCGTCGTCGGTGAGGCCGTCATTCCTGGGCGAAGCTTTGGGTAACGGCGACGGCGTCGCCGCCAGATGAATGAGATTGCGAAGCTTCGAAAAGGAGGAGGTATTGTGGTGAATAGGTAGGAGAGAAGCGGAAGAGAGCGGAACGTGGGGATGGAATCCACCCACTGTTCGCCACGCACTCTGCCTTATACTGCCGCATGCCATCATCGCCGTGCCTCTTCCTCACAGTTCAGAGGAAAACGAAACGAGTAGATAGCTACTTTGTGTGGTGCTGCTGGATAATGCTTCGTAACACTCATTTTGTCCTCAGATTTCAGCCACAACATACTTTTTCAAAAAAGAAGCAAATAATAATATTTTAGTTTTTTTAAATTATAAATATCGGTTATATTTAAAACTAATAGAGAAATAAAAGAAAAATATATAGATTTATATGAAATATGATGTGATGAGAGGAGAGAAATTACAAGAAAAAAAGTAGGTGTTTGATGCATAAAAAGCAATGAAAAAAAAGGAGCACACGAATTAACGTTTAAGCAATGTGAGAACAATTATTTACTAATCAGAATTAGGAAACATGGGTCAGATGCAACGTACTAACAAACATAAACCCACTTTCAATACAATTAATTCCCATGGGTTTGCTTCATATATTTGAAATATAATTTATAGTTTCTATTAAATTTACTTTGCATAATAAAAAATTAGGTTATTTTTTTCATATTTAGATTGTGTTTTCAATATAATCTCACTACTTTTAAAGTTTTAAATTTAATTCAAATTTTAATTAAAACAAGTCAATATGATCGTTTATGTTAGATTTATATAATCACTGAGAAAGTAACCATATTGTAATATAAATATCTAACATGGCAGAATATATATCGGAATCATGTGAATAGAAATCGAGATAAAATTAATTATAGGATTTGAGTTAGAGTGAGACTTCAAGTGAAAACGATATAGTCGCTGTCCATCATGAACCACAACACACTGTAACATCATGGTAGTTTTTTCAAAACAAAATATGTGCACAAAATAAATAAATAAAAAACATCAAATCGAACTAGAATTTTAAAATAAAAGTATTTATAATGATGGTCACATTATTTAACTAAGATGTTACACGATTCTTAAAATTGTCTAACAACATGCTTTTAGTTTTTGTTTATCAATAAAAAAATTAAAATTAATATATAAGAAACAAAGGAGTGATCCCAACCTTTTATGTAAAAAATAAATAAAAAGTGAGGTATGTAAACGACCAACAAGAGGCCACATCCCCATATAACAACAGTGAAGTTTGATACAGACCGTGATACTAAAAAATATATCACCGTAATGTCTCAAAAAATGTTTTTAAAATCAAAATAATGTTATTTTTATTACCAATTTTGTGAAATGATTTTATTTTGACAAATATTTTAAAATTATAACATGTTATTGTGATATTAGAAATTAACAAATCAGTAAAATATATAAAAAAAAAACATTGAATAATTGGTGATAAGATAGCATGAAAGAAACTTTAGAAGGTAAAATGCATAGTGTAATAATAGTTAAATGATAAAATATGTAATCAAATATGATTTAAATAAGTAAAACAGTCTATACAAATCATCTTCTCTGTTATTTTTTAGTGTATCATTTTGTGTAAAATATTCATAGATTAGTTGTTCGAGTATAAAAGCATCGAACACTATTAACACTCATTTTCATCTTATTTGTGTGGAACGTTGTCCATTGTTTAGGGTCACTTCAATGCAAATCACAAAAAATCACAAGTTCCTAGAATATTCTCTTGTTGCTTCCATTACAAACAAAGCAAACCTTGTGCTTTAAAACACATGAATGCTGCATCATTTCTTTTAAGCTTTCATTTTTGGACATATCCTCTTACAGAGCAAAAATTATGATACTTCGTCTGTAACTTTATCTAATCTGTATGTTTTTCATACTGCAGTATTTTATGCAGAATATAGACCAAGTTCTTTTATGTAATTTTTTGTGAAGTTATTATGTGTAATACTTTTTATATAAATTAAGCACCATTTTAGTATTTATTATTAGAATTAACCAACGTGTACTTAATTAAAACTAAGAGAGTGAGTTATTAATTGAATTTAAGTTCCACGTTTCAATTTTTTAATTTGTATTTATTTATTTTAGCATAATACATTAATCTGTTCTGTTGTTAATATTAAGCCTTACTTAATTTTGTCTCACTCTTTTTGAACTTCTTAAGAAGGTTATTTAAAAAAAATAAAAATGAGTTAGTGTGATTTTTGTTTACGTTGATGTAATGAGTTAGTTTGAAATAAAAACGAATGGAGTGACAGTGACCAAATAGGTGAAGATGTCAATATTACCATTATTTAACAGCTTCATGTGTTTTATTTCTTTATTGCAGTTCACTACACTGTTTTTCCTAGATTTCAATTTTTATTTGTAATGAGGAACAAATTAATTTTTGTTTTAATTTCTTTTAAAGGGTTTGTCCAAATGGGATGGACCTGGGAAATATTTTTTTTATGACCCAAATAATAAAATGAATTGGAATTTGGAAAACCGACATTATACAACTCTCAAAATAATTAACTGCAAATCAACTTGGTTTGTTAGATTATGACATTATTAACAATAACAAGGCTTTAATATGGTTTAGAATCATCATTAAAGGAGGTTGAATCTACTTAAAGTCTGGAATAACCTATTTTTACACCTAGTGATCCAACTCAAATGGTACAAATAGACACATGCATATAATTTTTAAGAACTTCATCTTTTAACTTTTAAATATCCTTTTCATATTCTTAATAAATGACATTGTTGATAAATTGATTTTCCTTATTTTATTTTAAAAAATATTAATTAACTTAAGAAACAGATAAAAACTATGAAAACTAAAATGAAATAATCTATTTAGTAGAAAATTTAGATTGTTGAAATAATTGACCATATGTTTAGTATTTAATAATTATTATAAATCTTTATTAAAAAGAACTAATGTTAGTATATAATTAATTTTTCGCTAATATGCACACAATATATATATATATATATATATATATATATATAAAGTTAGAATAATTACATAATTAGTTGGATGTTAACGTTGATTTTTTTTAATAAACCTACGTCACAATTAACAATATTAAATAGGTGTTTAATTACCTAATTAGCATGTACAAACAAAACTAATAAAAATATTTTTTTTTACTAAAATTATGTTTAAAAAATGTAAAAATGCAATCTTAACTTTGCAATAATAATATACAAAGGGGTCCTAGAAAACAACATTAGATTTGATGGAATATTTCATTTGTATGACATGTACTTATGATAAACCGTGTACAAATCAAATTCATTTAAACGGATATAGCTAAACTATTGATAGTTAAATTTGGGGAAATGCTACCATACAATTATTAGAGAAAAAGACACAATACCTTTATATTAAATTGGCAGAAGTTCAACAAAGATGGGGAGTTTCTTTATGATATTTTTTATAGCTTTCAATCACTTTCTACCGAAGATGAAATAAAATATTTGAGATAATGATAGAAAGTTCAATAGTTAAAGACTTTAAATAAAAGTTTATATTTTGTAAATCTTAAAAAATTGATAATTATTGAAAGTTAGTGACAACTTTTGAGGTTCTAAAATATTTATTAGGGTTTATATCTTTTTAATCGTCATTAATATATACGTTTGAAGAACATAATATAAATTATTAATTTTACTAGAGTGGATAATATATTTTGCTTGGTGATTAGTTATTGTTTGTGTATATTAATATGATAATTATCTTGACATAATATATATAGATAGATAGATAATAAAAAAAAATCATAAGCTAAACATCAACGCTTTTTTTTTGCATTAAAGTATTGATTCAGTCATTTGAAAAAATTCAGTTTTTTTGACTAAACATTTAAAATTATACTTAACAAAATGTATATTCTGCTATTATTAAAAGACATAATAAATATTATTTTGAATGTCATGCAAATGCGATAATACGGCCATTTTAATGTCTCTCAGTCATCTAAGAGATCTATTTAATACTTTGAATACTTTAAAATCACGTTATTGCCATTGAAAAAATAATATACAATATAAATAATTTTAAAACAAAGAAAAATATAATATTCTATTATTGAAAATTATACTAATTAAATTGTTGTAGGAGGGTCTAGAGTCTAATACACAAAGACCTGGTTTAAGCTTCTTCTATTTACTTCATGTCATGTCAGTGGATAACGTTGTATATGGTTAATAAGCCCACCTGTACAGTTAAAGTAACTACTAATATAAATATAATAATATTTTAAAATAATATACTACTCCTACAGGACACAGTTAAAAGCTTACTATGACAATTAGACTGGATGATTTGTGAAGGTATTGGGAAAAATATTTTTATATATTATTTTTCTTTTATCTAGCAATATGTATATTTTCATGGATTTTTTTTTTCAAATATTGGACATGGACGTGAATTAATCTGATATATTTTAAAATTTATTTTAACACTTCACTAGTAAAATACTCTCTATATATAGATACGGATAATATAGATAACATACATAAATTCATTCAGAAAATAACAAAGTAAACTATTATTCTATCATATACTTGCACAATCATCTCTATATACTAAGTATATAAGTGTAATTTATTTACACTTAAATGGTAAATTATTGAAATACAGATATACACACATATATATATATATATATATATATATATATATATAATTGAGTCATAGGTATATAATTATAAAAAGTTTATTTTTTAATCATTTATTAAATATAGACTAACACATTAATTTATATCAGAAAATAAGAAATATATTTGTAGTGTGAATGTTGTCCTAGTTATATGATATCTATTAAATATTAAATATATGTACAAGTAATTAATATCATTGCGACTTCAATAAAATTCATATCATATGTGTAAAAAATTTAAATTAATAAAATATATTAAAAATTGAGTCAACATATTATCGTAGGTATGTAATATTTTTTTCTCATTTTCTTTTATGCTAGACTATACTAATCAAGAACATTATACAATAACCCAAAACTATCTCACTTAAAATCTATGCTATCATTTTAAACATTCTTAAAGTCTTAAAACAACATTTTACATTACACTAATGCCACAAAACTCATATAACCTTGGTATGGTTCAAATAAACCATCCCAAACCCAAAAGTTATTTTCAATCTTATTCTGAGGTAAGAAATTTCTTCTGATGTTTGTTTTTTTTTTTTTCAAATTAAATAAGAAATAAATATGTCTTTGAAAAAATCTATAAATAAATTTTAAAATATTTATTTATTTATTATAAAATCTAAATTTCTTCTAATTTTCTCTACTGACAATATATATTTTTTTTCATTCAATCTTTAACGACATAATGAAAAATAAATTAAAACACTAATATAAGTAAGTTCATTATTTATTATAGTTCATTTTTTTTTTCTATACATGTAAAAGTTTTATACTATATCTATTTTAATAAATGAAGGCAAAATTTATAGTGATCTAAATTTGTTTAACTCAGCAATAAAGAAGCAAAAAACTTTCTTTCCTCTCAGACTTCACCCAAAATTTAATTTATTAATATAAATGAATGATCACATTTTAAATTAATAATTAAAATTCACACATTTAATATTTAATATATAGGATTAAGACTGTTATTGATAAATCTAATAGTAAATTTAATAATTTAATTTAATTTTTAATTAACATATATTTAAATTACTAATATCAATTATTAATATTAAAAAAATCATCTAAATCAACATTTTCAACTTTATAGTTCACTATATAATAATTTTAAACAGCATTTTGAATTTCGTACCAAAACTATTTTTAAGTATGATTTAAATTAAAAATCATATAAACTTTATATCTCACTATATTATAATTTTAATAAACGTCTTGAAACTTTTATTTTAACCTTTCATAATTTAAAATTTTTTATTATTATAATGTTAGCATAATGTTAAAATATTTATTAATTATCATCATTATTCATAATTATATTTTATATTATTTTTAATAATATTAAATACTTTAATTAAATATTAATAATTATTAATTATAAATTTAATGCTATATATGTTTTTATTAATTTTATATTAACATAATTTGAAAATAATTAATTATTATTGTTATGCATAATTACAATTTATATATTTTTATAATACTATAACTTTAAATTAAATATTAACAATCATTCATCATAACCACCTCATTCTTATTAAAAATATTTTTTAATATTTTAAAACTCCATATATGATTTTTAAATTATAGAAATATATTAAATATATTTTTTAATAATATGAAAATGTATTATTTCAAATTTATTAAATATAAATCAGGAAAACCAAAAAAATAATGAGATCGGTGTTAATAACTGAAGTGTCAACACTAATTAATTTATTATAGTTGAGTAAATAAAATTGGAGATTATTTCCTTGGGTATTTTTATTTTTTGGGTTTATTGAAATAAAATTTCCAATATGACCTCCTATATTGGTTTTTTATTGAAAAATGGATGAATATAGTTTATACTCCTGTCTCATCTATTTTTTCCAATTTTATAGATAACACTGATATTCTTATTTCTACACCTCTACGTCATTCGAATATTCCGTCATAAGGTTCTTCAAAGTTTCATCCACTAATAATTTTACAAGAATCGAATTAAAAATATATTAATTAAAAAGTTAGTTGAAAAAATTGTGACAAAATTAATAATGATTTAATATATGTGTAGATTAATGAAAGCAGTATCCAATTTTAGCGCCGAAGTGTCAGAGTCACCCTTTTACCCCTTACCCTGACAAGAGAAGAAGAGTGAAGGGCAAGAGAATCATGTTATTTAATATAGTATTTATGGTGATGCGTAACAAGACAATCATCGAGATCGAAACTTTGGAATTTCATATCTCCACACTAACCTACTCCGACACGAGCATCACCATCAACTTCGGACCCATGTGGGACCCACCCCAACACCAGCGTGGACGTCGCGTGAGCACTTTGGAGCGTATCACATAGCCTCATTGGCGCCTCGGTTTCAAACGTATTTTGCTGTTCCATGCTACTCCCTCCCTCCACTTCCTCACACCAAAAAAGAGGATAACAAAACAAAGAAGAAGGTGAAGCACAAGAGGAGAGAGACTGAAAGAAGCCTTATTTCAGAGTTTCTCAAGTTACACGCGCCACTGGGTAACGCCACTTTCATACCTCTCTCTGTGCTGTGTTGAGTGTGCTCTTCAACTCTTCCCTCCCATTACAAAAATGTTTTTTTTTGGTCTGGGATGTTGTTTATGATGGTGGTAACAGTGTTATGACTAGAGTTTCTGTGGGGGGAGGGTGTTAGTACATTTTGGCTTTCTGGTTTTTGGATTATTTAGCTTTTGTTTTCTTTCTCCTCTCGTGATGTTTCTTCCCATTTTTCTCAAAAAGGACGAGCCATCGTTTTCTGCCTAGTGTTAGTGTGTGTTTGGAACAAGGAAAATGGGGACTTGTGCACATGCTTCTTATGGAAAACCATGATACTACTCTCTGGTTTTCCATGGTTTTCCGGTATTGGTTCAAACCAAGAGGTTTGCGTTTTTTTTTTAATACTGTCTTCTGGTTGTTTGTTCTTCTCTGTTCAACAACCTTGGTAAGCTGTTCGCGCTTTCTCTTTGAAATGACCCATTTTGATTTTAAAACGATTTTTGTTTCTATTTTATTTCATTTAAATTTGTTTTTCTATTCTTTTCGGATCAGTGTTTTGGTCTCAAGCTGCACTTAGATCTGGGTTCTGTCTCTCTTTTGTGTTGGGGGAGTGCGGAAAGTTTGTGTCTTTCCTCCATTTTACGTTCTGAGGTTTATCCTACCGCACAGATTGGAAAATAGGGAATAAAATCTGCTTCTATTTTCATGAGAGCTGTGTTTAATTTTGACAAGTCTGGCCCAGTTCCCATGTTACAAAACAAAATATTTTTTTGCTCTTGAAACATGAAAGAGCTGCGAAATTATAGCTGTCTGCTAGCCTACCCAATCATTGCTAGCTATTATTGTTCTGTTGACGACATGATGGGTTTGGAAAAATCGGTTGCATTTTAGTTTTAGTGCGTTTTGTAGGATGCTTAAAGGGGTTAACATTGTGGTTTGTTGCTGGTCAATGGGGGCTCGAGTGTAACGTGGTACTGTGGAGTAAAAGAGAGGAAAGGTCTAAAACAAATTTGGAAAAGTTGGGAGATGGGCTTGCTTGTGATGTTTTTTCTAATTATTTTGGTGCAATGTTCTATTTGTTTTAAATTTGTTTTGCTTTGAAGTTGGTAGGTGGTAGTGGAGTTAGTTTACTTGGAGTTTCTTTGAAGGGATTATGTGCGGTTTGTTTGTTGGGTTTTTTGTTGAATGCTGATCCCAGGTGGTCATCTAATGTAAAGTGCAAAGTGCAAATCATAAACCATTGCCTCTTCTCTCAGTTATAAATCAAATTCCTTATTGTCTTTGTTTCTCTATCATATTCCTATTACAGGAAGTGTGGGTCAGGGGCTTTGAAGGAGAGGTTCTTTGGTTTAACTTCAAATCACACCTGATCTTAGATTATGCAGACACCAAAAGCAAGGTAAGATTCTCTTATTTTGACGCTTTTTCAGTATTCAATTTTTTTTTTTTTGTATCTCTGTTTCTGAATTCTGGGTCTTGTTATTTCTGCGATTGAGGGATCTAAATGAGAGAAAAGTACTAGCTGTTTTTCAAATTTGAATATAATATTTAGAGCTTGTGCTTTCCCAAAGAACAGTGAAGAACTAAAACATAATACACTTCATGTTTTGATTCAATTTGATTCCAAATGTTTGAAAGGGTACTGTTGGAAATGAACTTCTTCATTAACTTTCTGTGTTCTGTCATGATGCTTTTATTGTATCTGCATTCTGCATGCGCCCTTATTGGTCTGTGATTGTCTGTGAGCAGAGCTGGTGCTTCAGAAGTGCCTAGGAAATGTCCAGCGTCTCCTCAGACTGCTCGCAAATTGAAGACGCCAGGCTCTGACACTGACTCAGTCTCGTCATCACCAAAACCAGCGATTAAGACACCAAAAAACAAAAGTCCAAAGGTCACAGAGAGAAAGTCACCACGAAGCCCAATATCCGAGGTATTGTAAACTATTCCATGGCTACAAGTCTAAAAAACTGAATAAACTCATCCTCCCCTATAGTTACCATTCTAGGTATTTTACAAAGGACAACATTTAGATAAAGTTTCACAAGCACTTTTGATACCAATCTACAATCAGAATTGAAGTTTTTTCCTTAGCGATTTATATTTATTTTTAATGCAATCTTTTATTAGAGATTATAATTCTGAAGTTCTAGTTTTGATTGGAAAATGGTGTAAAAATTGTTTAAGGAAGGACTTATGTAAGTTTTGTCCATTTACAGAAAGTCCTTTGATAATCTCTTATCCATATCTATCTGTATAAAATCCAAAAGACTGAAATTACTGGTACTGTTTTAAATTTTATTATTTGTTCTATTGCCTTGTCATTTATCATGTGGCTCTAGAAGAAGAAACCAAGTAGGGTTCAAGAATTGGAGTCTCAAATTGCTCAACTTGAAGAAGATCTAAGGAGAACTAAGGACCAACTCAACTCCTCTGAGTCATGGAAGAAGAGAGCTCAGCAGGAGGCTGAAGAAGCAAAGAAGCAGCTTCTAGCCGTGTCAAAAGAGCTTGAGGAATCCCAGCAACAGCTTGTGGAACTATCTGCTTCTGAAGAGGAAAGGCTTCAAGAACTTCGCAAGATTTCTCAAGACCGAGATAGAGCATGGCAATCTGAACTAGAGGCTGTCCAGAAGCAGCACTCAATGGATTCAACTGCTCTGGTGTCTGCCATGAATGAAATCCAGAAACTGAAAATTCAACTTGAGAGAGTGCGTGAAATGGAAGCCGTTCATATTAGTAATGCTGAGTCAGATAATGCTGAGATTGAGGATTTGAGGATGGAACTTGATGAAGCACTCGCTTTAGTGGAAAAGCTGAAAAAGGAGCTAAATGATTGCAAGGAATCTGAATCCCGAGCTTTGGAAGTAGTCGGAAAAACTCAATTGCAATTGGAATCAGCAAACAAAACTGTGGAAACAGTTCAGTTAGAAGGTGCTAAAGCATTAGAAGCATATAAATCCTTAGCCTTAGAGTTGGAGCAATCAAGAGCACAAGTGAAATCATTGGAGGCACTTGTCAGCAAACTTCAGAGTGATTTGGTTGCTCGTGCTAACGAAGATATGTCAGGTCCAGTCAATGAAGTAGAACATGAACCTGAACTTGCACCAAAAAATGTAGAAAACGAGGATATAAGCCAGCTCAAAGCAGAACTTGTTTCTGCCAAATCTGAAACAGCACAGTTAAAGTCTGCGCTAGATGTTTCTGAGGTAAGGTACCAAGAAGAGTATATTCGGAGCACCTTGCAGATTAGAAGTGCTTTTGAACAACTAGAGCATGTAAAATCTGAATCTTCTCAGAGACAGGTTGCATTGAATGAGGAATTGAAGAAAGCTAAAGCTGATATTGAAGAGTTAAGGGAAAGGCTGATGGACAGGGAATCTCAGTTGCAGAGTTTATCTGAGAATAATGAGATGCTCATGTCAAGGATTAATAAGCAAGGCCAGCCTAGTGAAACGGAGTCTGAACCTGCGGAGGAGCTCAAAAAATTGGATGCTGATGTGACTATGTTGAAGGAAAGATTATCAGAGAGAGAGACTGAACTGCAAAATGTGACTGAGGAAAACAATGCATTGAAAATGGAGATAAAGAGGGTGGAATTGGAGAAGAATAAAATCCCTGAAGAGGCTGTTGCTTCTGCTGAAGCGGCAAGGGCTGCAGAGCGTGAGGCTTTGATGAAACTTGACTACATAACCGAAGAAGCTGATAAGAGTAAGAAAAGAGTAACACAGGTAACTGAGCAGTTAGACGCCGCACAGGCTGCAAATTCTGAGTTAGAGGCTGAATTAAGGAGGTTGAAAGTGCAGTCAGACCAGTGGAGAAAAGCTGCTGAAGCAGCTGCTGCTATGATTTCTGCTGGGAACAATGGAAAGTTTGTGGAGAGAACCGGTTCACTTGACAGTAGCTACAATTCTATTGGTGCCAAGATGAGTTCTCCTTATTCAGAAGACACAGACGATGATTCACCCAAGAAGAAAAATACCAACATAATGAAGAAGATTGGAGTGTTGTGGAAGAAGAATCACTAATATATATATGCTGGTATGTTACAATTTTTTCTTTCTCTTACGGTCATTCCAAACTGGTTAGCTTGTTGATCAAATGGTTTAACTTTTATTGTTCATTAGGTATCAGGTGGTGTGTTCAGCATTAAGCAATCCTCGGGGAGATTTTCCTTAAGAAGATGGTGTAACAGTATTTTGAGATTAAGAAGTTGGAGTAATATTTTGAAGTTGGTGAGATTTAGTGGTTCCAGTTACTTGCTGCTTGCTACGGCTTTGTAATTGTGCAGTGAGTGTTTATAATAGACCAGGTCTTACATGTATTTGTTCTTTCTACCAATTTTCAATTTTCATGTTATCACATTCCTAGACCCTAGTAAGTATTAGCTCTTTCAATCTTGTCTGAGACTATTGTCATTTCAATATTCACAATGGCATAATCCAACCATTATGCTAGCTTAAGCATGTACTCTTAAGAGCTAAAAACAAGTTCAAGTGTATTTTAAAAACACATAGGCTGATTTCAGGGCATGGTTCCGAATTTTTGGTAAAATGATATAATTTTAAAAAGTATAAAAAATAAATATATTAATTAAGAAAAAATAAAATTAAAAAGTATTGTTAAGTTGAAGGTTATATAATTGTTATTAAATAGAGATGGTGCAATTATATATCTTATCACTTAATAAAGCTATTTTAATTTAATAAAAATATAAACTAATCTTATTTAAAAATGAGATCACACAAGTTATAAAAATTGATTTCCTTTGCATATAAATATAAATAAATAGTAAAATAATTTTATTGAAAAGTAATATTGAAATGATTACAAAAATTGTTACATATACATATATTACTCACCTTTAAAGGATTAAATAGAGTATAACAATGTTTTTTATACCTAGGATAAAATTCAGATGAACATTATGAATTTAAAGTTACTATACTATGTTGCTTTAATTATATAATAAAGATGGGAAGTTTTGGGAAGTTTTCCTGTCAATTACGGTTAGATTAAATTTTCCTTTCTTATGTTCATTTTTAATTCTACAAAGGATCAATAAAATGCGATCATATTTTTATTTTTATACAAAAATATATGAATTAATGTATTAATAACTAGCTTTCACTGATAAAAAAAAAGCGTTAAAAAATAATAATTATAGTTTGGGAAATGTCCAGGTCATATATGTGACGTATGAGACATACTGGACTTCCTTTCTTTTAGGACTCTGGATTTTGCTCCCTCGTATCATAGATTTAAATAGCACTCCAATGTAAATTAAAATTCTAATTCTACCTTTTTGACTTTTGTATTTGGGAATAATACAAATATATATTTTAGATGATAAAATCTGAATATATATTTTGTATTTCAGAAGGTATATTTTAGAATATATTTTTTATTTTATATTTTAGATTGTATATCATAAAATATACATTTTTATTTTCTATTACAGATAGCATATTTTAGAATATAAATTTTTGTTTTTCAAAATTTATATTCTGAAATAAAAAAAAAGTGCATTATGAAAATATATTATAGTCTAAAAATGTATTATTTTAATAAAAAAATATATTCCAAATCTGAAAATATATGCGAAATTTATAATCTAGAATGCATTATTATTTAAGAATGTATATTTCACAAAATATTTTTCAATTCCAAAAATACATATTCGAATATGCCGTTCGGAATATATTTTTAATTGAAAATTTTGTCATATCTCCCCCTTATGGGGGTGCAGGTTTAAAAACATTGGGGTGGAGAATGCAACAACCTTTTTTTACCGGCCTTAAACCCAATGGGCTTGAGAAACCATTCTTACACAGGCCCAGTGGATCGGAGCGAACCTAATAGTCAACTTCATTTTGTCCACTATATAATCGCCCAACTTCAGTTTTCGATTAGGGTTTTTTGCTGTGGTTGCTTCTCTTCCTCCATCACCTCCGAAGCTGTGCACCGAAGAACGAAGCCATGGGGTAACCTAATATTCCTCCATCACTCTCTCAATTTGCGTTATGTTTTTATTTTCTGTTTTGTTTGCTTACAACCTCAAATTGAACATACACGATGAACTTGAGTTGTGAATTCTTATATGCTTCCACTGGATCCGTTTCAAACCTAATCTTCCTATGGCTGCTTCCCGTGCAAAAAAGTTTATATTTTTTTAATGTGGTTCTGTATATATACCAGTCTAGGGTTAAATTGATTTCCCCGCTTTCAGCAATGCGGTTTGGTTCTTCACAGGGTTTTGTTTAGTTTTATTCGGTCGACCTTGTGGTCACGTTTGTTTATTGTTTGTAATTGTCATTTAAATATAAAGCATTAAGTGTGTGGAAAATTTTTGTTCTTGGTAATGCGATTAGTGAGCTGAGTTCCGTTTTTTGTTTTGGAGGATGGGGGTTTAAATATTTTTGTCAAAATTTAAAAAAAGTACGATTAATAACTAACAAATAAAGTTACATGTGCTTTTAGAAATTGTAGATTTGGTTCAGAAATTGGTTGTTCAACAAAGACCATATAATGTATTTCGATAGATTTTGTTCAGAATTTGGTTGTTCAACAAAGACCATAGAATGTATTTCGATAGATTTTGTTCAGAAAGTGGTTCTTCAACAAAGACCATAGAATGTATTAATTAGATTAGGTTTTGTTCCTGGTTTACAGGAAGACACGTGGAATGGGAGCTGCTCGCAAGCTCAAGTCCCATCGCAGGAGGCAAAGATGGGCTGATAAGTCATACAAGAAATCCCATCTTGGGAATGAATGGAAGAAACCTTTTGCTGGTTCTTCCCATGCAAAGGGAATTGTTCTTGAAAAGATGTAAGATTAAGTTAACTTGATTTGCATATCTTGATTTAGTTAAGAGCATACTATATTGAGATGAAAATGTTTTTTGTTATGTGCAGAGGTATTGAGGCTAAACAGCCCAACTCTGCTATTCGAAAGTGTGCCAGGGTTCAACTCATCAAAAATGGGAAGAAGATTGCTGCTTTTGTCCCAAATGATGGTTGCTTGAACTACATTGAAGAGAATGTAAGTGCTTGCCATCATTACTTGCTGGTGTTGTTTTTTCACAGTCCTTGAATTATTGATTTTATTTGATAATTTGTTATTTATCCATTTATAACTCGGATTGTGGCATGTGGTTGTAGGACGAAGTTTTGATTGCCGGATTTGGACGAAAGGGTCATGCTGTGGGTGATATTCCTGGTGTCAGGTTTAAGGTTGTAAAGGTCTCTGGTGTCTCTCTTTTGGCTCTTTTCAAGGAGAAGAAGGAGAAGCCAAGGTCTTAAATTTGTGGGATGCTAGTTTGTTTTCAATAGATTCGCTTAAGTATTATGAATTTTGTTTTGAGGTGAATGGGTTTTGTGGACAATTTTGTATCTTTTCTCGTTCATTTACTAAACTTGATTATTTAACATTTTTAGTTGACGTATCTTGGATTCTCTTCTTTATTCCGTGTTGCCATTACTTTGGTGTATTACATGAACTTTCTCTCGATCCTTCTTTCTAAATGAAATCAAAGGCCAGTGGGAGGAGTGCGATTTCATTTGAAAACTCTGGCAGTTGTCAAGATTTTTGGGTACGAGTTTTGGAAGTTTGGAGATCATTTTATTGAAGAGTATTTTTTTCGTAGGTTGAGAAGAAAAAATGAGTTTCTTTTTTGATTTTGAATAAATTTTAATCAATATAACCGTTAACCCCTAGTTTGAAATGAATATTTATGTTCGGAAGACACGCAGATGAGCTAGAGAAAAGTTGAATTGATTTGGAGTTTTATCTTATCTAGATATTCTTTTTTAAATTAATTGAATGAGAAGAATTTTATACTTCGATGCCAATCAAGTGATAATATAAATGGTAATAATAGTGGGTTAGGGTTTCCACGACGTTTTTCAGGACCAAAGTACTGTTTTTTCAATTTAATGCAATAAATTAAGTTTTTAAGTGTCAAAAAGTTTCAGTATAAATAAGTATGATATAAAAAGTGGATTTTAGTATTAGAACAGAATTTTGTAAAATTTTAAAATGTTGTGGTAGAATTTATTTAAATTAGAATGTTTTATGTTAGTATTTTTATTTTGTGGATAATTTTATGTATTGGTAACAATAATAAAGTTAGCAGTAGTGGAAAGAAGATGGAGGTTATTGTAATTAAGTGATATAGAGAAAAAAACTATTATTCAATTTTATTGTTTTATAACAACCAGTTATCTATTATAATTGCAAAGAATATATCAAAAAATGGATTCTGGCGCGTATAATTATATTGTATCTTCACCACTAAACCTATCTTTATAAGGTTTGTAATGAAATATTCACACTTTTTAAAAGAATATATGTATTTACTGGGCTATTAGCTATTATAAAAATACTTGTTAGATGAAAAAAATATTCTTATACTATACGAGTAGTATCATCCAAAATAACTACCCGTTACACTTATCCTATGGACATTTTTTTAAATGAAATTAAAATCATATGATATTATTAGTTAAAATCAATAATTTTACTTAATGAATATTTATTTTTATATGTAAAAATAAAGTTAGTATTTTTTAAGTTGTTTATGCTAATATGTTTATAATGAGTGGGAAAACAATAAATTAGTATCCTTATATGGAAGCTATAAAATTGTTAGTTCACCAAAAGTTTTTGTTTTGTAGGGACTAATTGTCAGAAAACTCTAACCACCATATAAGAGTGGTTTTCCGCATTCCTTACTCTACTCTTTAAGATCAAGAGATTATTACATGCATGGAATGGAATTGATCTTAGATTAAAATAGCAGACATTGATTAAGGATTTTACCAAGAAAACATTCTTAAAACCTCTTCCCCTGTAATACTTACATTTTTAAGTGCAAGTTTGATTGAAATTATTTTTAGAGAAATAATTAGTAAATTTTAAAAAATCTAAAATATTAATAAAAATAAACAATTATTTCTTTAAAATAAAGTGAAATGCTTTTGAGGGGCCTGGAAAAAATGTGGCAATCGTGGGCACTGGTTTCAGAACTATAGCCCTGCGATTCAAATATGACTCGAGATTGAATGTTTTCGAATACTAGACAAGTTCATTTTCAAGAGTTGTATCTGGTTCTCAACTGATTTCTTTCACAGAAGTCATAAACCAGCCCTGGAACTTATATCAGTTCCAAAGTATATGCAACATAATAATTAAATTGTAAATTATACCATTCTTAAATATTTCTAAATGTCAATCAGCCAGCCACTGAGTTCTAAGTATTAGCTTGGTTCAGCTCATCAAAATATACTAGGTGAATATTGACATTCACATAAAAACACAACCATGATTGATGTCCTAACTAAGGTTTGAATGGTCAACACCAAGGCATCAGACTGCTGCGCCATCCACAGAACTTGTTACTTTCTTTTTTCTGCCTCGCTTTCCTATACTTTTTTTTGGCTTCCGAGGCAAAATCTTGAGGCGGTAACTAACAAGTGAAGGTCCAAATATGCTATATTTTCCAGCACTACTAAAAGCAGCTTCTGCATCAGAACGTTTTAGGAAAACCACTCTGGCACGGTTAGTTCTCTCTAGCAGCTCAGTCTTTGATCGAATTAGTGGCCCAAAGCGGCCGAAAATCTCGTTGAGATCTGTTGTTGAAGGAACAGAATCCAAGTCTGAAAATTTCAGAGTCAGAGCAGTAGGGGAGAAGCCCTGTGTAGATCTCTCGTCGAAATGTTCTGTAGGCTTAGAAGATTCCGATACAAGAATTCTATCAGTATCTTGCTGGTTAAAACCCAAATCTGTGGTAATTTCAGCAGATGGTTGCAACTTCAAAGAGATAGGATTAGCCTCAGTTAGAGTCTCAGGCAGAAAAATGGCTCTCTCATTGTGGTATTTTGTCAATGATTGCTTTTCAGGAATGCTTTCAATTATTCTATCAGTCCAATAAGAATCAATGCAAGGCTCAGATGTCACAGAAGCCAATGTTGCTCCAGTCTCATCATCATGCATTTGTTCCAAAAACGTTTTTTGTTCCATGGAAGCAGAATATTCAAGGCTAATGGAATTTCTAAATTCTGCAAAAAAATGTACCAAGTCATTGGAGAAACTTTCTCCCGTTGGATTCTTGGCAGCCAAGCAAAGTTGTGACCTCATATCACTTATAGATGCATGCTGCAATTTGTTGAACTTTCTATTTTGGGAATCGTGGAAATAATCTTCCGATGTAGTGTACGGCATCTTCCTTTTCCGGTCACGACGCCGTGGAACTGACTTAGTTTTCTGTTCTGACATGTGTTCACCGTTTGAAATACATGAGCTCCCCTCAGACATCAAATCTGACATAAGTTTATGTTTCTTACCACGGCGCTTGGTATCCCCAGAGATGTGCTTGTACTCCTGTACTGAATGGCCAACATTGGTTTGATAATGGCATTGCTCTTTCCCACTCTGGAGGAGGGTTTCCATATCATTACCGAATAACCCTCCAAGTACTGTGAACTCAGCCAGTTGAGAATAACCCTTTGAGCGATAAAAGGCCAACAATTGGGCATGAGCAACTACAAAATCCAGTCGATCAGATACAATTGGCGCCTGGGCTAATGATTTAACATAATTGACAAGTTTTATGGGTTCTAAAGACATTGAATTTGTAATTCTGTCCCCTCCTTTTCTTCCGCTTAATTGATTATTGATTCCAGCATTACTAATTACTGGAGTTTTAAGCTTGAAAAACACATCATCAGGTATGCAAGGGCAGGACAAGCCAAACTGAACCCGTCTTGAGACCTCATCTAAAGCACAATTAACAGCATGGTGGAAATTTTCCAAATTGATCTGCTTCTCCATTTGTGAAAAATGTGCCTGAAATGGTTTAATCATTGACACATCATTCCAAGCAAATGTTTGATCCCCAAAATATGCTACCAGGTAACAGTCTTTCTTGAGATGCCTCTTTGCCTTCTCTGATGCAGCTGAGGCATCAAAGATCTGACCTGGCCACCAAGGATGGCCAGTGACCTTTCCCCACACTAAATCCGATAGACACAAATTCAGTTCTGAAAACACTGATCCCTGGTCCATGCCAACATCCTGCATGCTTTTGTACGTATTAAGATCTACAACAAGATTAACACCACGACACTCCTTTTGATTATTCTCAAACATATGTCCTTCAACAAAATCAGCAACCATGGTTTGATTCTGCATCACATCTACTTGTGCATCAACATCAAAGGCTGGCTGTTTCAACTCACATGCAGGTTCTAGCTCAAGGCAATTCCTAAACAAATTTTTGACATGCAAAGATTCTTTGGCATTGACATTCACAACTTCCATACACGAAATGCCGTCCTGTAATTCATAGGTTGCAACTTCTGCAGTGCACAAATCTTTGAGGCCATCTTTAGCAACCGAACTATCAGTAGCAATCCTCAAACTGTCATCCTCCACAACTGCTCTTAAATTCTCCAATGCATCATTGTCTACCTCCTCAGGCATATCATTATCACATCCTTGAACCACGTCATCCACTGCAACCTCAATGCTCAGTAAACTATGTACGGTAACATCCATAACATTCTCAGTGTCCTCAGCTGCATCATGAACACGTCCTCCAGCCACATTATTTGCCGCTGCCTTGTTGCTGAGCAAACCTTTTTCAGTAATATCCATAGCATCCTCAAACTCCTCAGCCACATCATTATCATCTCCTTGAGCCACATGCAAATTTTCAGTAATATCCATAGCATCCTCACACTCCTCAGAGGCATCATCATCACCTCCTTGAGCCCCATTATTCAGTACAGTCTCAGTGCTCAGCCAACCATTTTCAGTAACATCCATAGCATTTTCACATTCTAACTCACTCCGAAAATCATCATTAGGAATAACCAAAGCTCCACCAGGTTCAGAACCTCCATAAGCAAACAAAACTCCATCTGAACATTTAATCCCACTTTTCTCATTTTCATTCTTCTCTATCCCACAAGACATCCCCTTTTCTTTCTCCTCACAACCTCCATCAACAACCTCCATTCCTTCCTCCAAACCAACTCCTACACCCACAAATTTAAGTTCTTGACCAAAACCCTCCTTTCCACTGTGATTAGTAATCACATCACACTCATGGTGTATACTATAAAGCACTGTTACAGAACCATCCACTCCTCTATCATCATCTCCAACTTGAAAAACCTTCTGATCAAGATCCACAACATCATCACCGCTAACAGGATCATCACTTAGGGTTCTAGAATAAGACACATTGGCACTAACTTCGCCGGACTCTGACAACTTCACCCCCACAAGATCATTTTCCCGATCAAAGAAACCAGCCTCAGAGTTTAAATCAATTTGGCCGGTATTTCCGGCCATTATTACAACCTAAAACATAAAACAACACATGCATTGACACTTGCACTGTAAATTCAGAACAACATGAACATCAAGAAATAAACAACAAAGTTCAAACCTTTTCTTGTCTTTGATTTCTACTTTTTCTGCAGAAATTTGTTGTTTGTTGTGAGAATAGAAAGCCTGAGAGGGTCCTTGAATTGAGAGTGAAAAAATGTGAATGGTTTGAGGGATTTGTAGAGAGAGGGAGAGAGAAAAGGTTAGAGCAATGAGAAAGCTCTTTTTGTATAGTACCACTAAAAATGCAGTTCTTGAATGGACCGGTTCATCTTCTTGTTACTACTTATGTTATTCTGATATTATATTTAAAAGTTTCCATAAAATATAATCATTATTTTCATTGCTTCCTAGTTTCCCATTTTCTTATATAAAAGAGAATACAGATTTGTTTTATGTTTTTGTGTGTAAGTTTGGGACACAACTGTTCAAATTTTTACATATTTTAATTCAAGAAGTTATTCTTTTAACTGTGTTTTTTATTTTAAGTAAAAATAAAAATAGAAAAAAAATTCAATCAATATTTTAAAGGATAAAGAACTACTAAATGTTTTGATTTTTAAAAATTAGAAAATATTAAAAGAATTCCTAAAGAATAACATTTAATTAGAATATATTGAAAATCTAATCCAAAAATAAATAGATATTAGCCTAAAATTCAAATAGGAGGGAAGAGTAAGAGTTGCATCTGATTTGTGTAACTTTGAAACTGGGAGTACATTCTGACTTTATCCTCTCACCTATAAAAAAAAGCTACACATTATTAATAAATATTTATTTATTATTAATTTTTCAAAAATATTTTTTTATTTCATGAATCTGCCATTATTTTGTTTAAATATTGAGAATAAATGTCTTTAAAATTAAGGATCAACTACGGATATTTTTTCCATAAATATATTCTTTTTTATTTATGAAGTTCTCAATAATATCCTTAATATAAATATAATCAAAATTTTGTATTTTTAAAGTTACAGTGGTCTTTCTCTTTAATCAAACAAAAAAAATCAATAAATTTCGAATTATAGTGTAAAATTCAATATATCCCATACAAAATAGTCAGTTATATCAACAGTGACGAAAAATATTAACATACCCTTTTAGTATTGAAGTTTGGAACACATTTAAAAGTTGTAAGTTTATATTAAAAATAACAAAATTATATTATATTTTACTGATTTTTTTAGAAAACTATATTTTATGATAACTTTATTTTTCAATAAAAAATGTGATGACTTGTAAAGTTTTATACTTAATTAAATTTTGACACTAACACATCCTTATAAACTTATAACATTAATTAAAATCAAAAGTAAATATTTTTTCAATAATTTCTTAATTGATAAGTTGAATGTCATCAACATTTTTTTTCAATCCATCAATATTACAGTTTCTCGTCCAAATACACTCTATAGAAGTCTTTAAGTAATTAATTAGCAATATTCTTATTCTTAATAAAATTTTCCCTTCTTAATTAATTAGAATCTGAAAAATCTTTATAAAAAAATTAATATTGATTATTTTGTATAATAAAAAACTCTTTAATTATCACTTGGAAGCATTGATTTAAATAACGACACTAAACATATGAAATCTGTAATTTTTAATCATTTTTAAGTAATAATAAAACATATTTAAGAGACTGAATTAAAGAAAATATTACACATAAGAATAAAGACACTCAGCTAAGGTTGCATTTGATTTTAGCATGTTACATGTGTGAGTAGATAAATGTAAAAAGGACCTACCATGTTTCAATATACACATGTTTTCAGCCCTTCTGATTTTCTTGGAAATGAGAATGTGTGTGAGACCTTGAAGAGAAGTAGTCCCAACATGATTTTCTTGTGTGCCATTTTCTAGATTACTAGGTATAATTCGTGTTATTCTTTAATTAAATTTGGAATTTTACGTTATTGGAAATTGTTACTAATACTTTTCCCATAAAAAACATTTTTAAGTATTTCATAATTGTAAATTGTATTTTAAATATATGAAATTAATCATCATTCCTTTTACTTATAGTTTTTTCCTGTCAGTATGTCACATATCTATCTTTCATAGTCACAAAATTTTACCAGTCTATCTTTTATGGTCTGCTTAGCTTGTAATTGAAGATGCCATCAATTTTGTGAGGATATGTGAATAATTTTTAATTTTTACAGATCGTCTTTAATTTTGCATTAATCCACTCTTCATAAAATATGTCTTGAGTGCTTTATGTACTAAAGTTGTAGCTAAATTCTTTTTTCAACTATTTTGTTAATTTGTTCCTACGAATATCTTAATGAAAGAAGAATTTTTTTTTCATCAAATATTTTTATTTATCGTTAGCAAAACTTCTATTATATATTAACCAAAACAATATAACTGAATTAGTAAAGCAAGAGTGCATTTGACTAAGGAGAACACTGGGATTTAAACATTGTTAAGAATAAAATAACCCAGACAATAGCTTTTAATTTTACACTGGACAGAAACATAACGATTCAGAAAAATCATGTAAATGAAAAATATAAAGCCCATACCAATTCCCAGAGGTAAAAAATGTGGTGCCAATATAAAAAATTCACTGCACAATGTTCCCCAGAACCTTGAGAAGCTGTGCATTGATAGACTAATATGAAATCCACCAATTTATTAAATACCAATATCAATTGAGAATTCCAGTAATCAAGGAGGTTCTTGGACTTTCTTTCTCAACTTCAGTTGAGCCCATAACTTCATTTAAGTGTGGGTTCCCAGACCTGCTATCAATGTTGTCATCTCTTGGAACTCGTCAAGATTCAAGAAATACCAATAACAATTACGTAGAAGAAAGCTATGCATGGTCTATACAACTCAAGTTGCAGAGGATGATGATTCTACAGAATTCACATTTTGACTGACTGGTCAAGCTTGACTCTTTCGTAATTGTAAATAACTTTAGTTGTAAAACAAACATAGTAATAGACAAAAACATTTTGTAAATTACTCACTCAGCTAGAACAAAAAAAAAACACACACAGAAATAGACAGAAACATTTGTATATTACACACCAAGAACAAATAGAAACACAGAAATTGGCAGAAACATTTTTAAATCACTCATTCACCAAGAGCAAAATAAATTAACAAGAAAGAACACAAAAAGAAATAGATAGGTATATTTGTAAATCAATAACCGCTGCTACAAACATCACCTGCAATATTGTCGAGACAACCTTCATGTCGAAAAGCATGATACTGCACTATTGTCATAAACAAATGACAAAATTTCACTTCACAAAGTTCAGTAAAGACAGCTTCTTGACAAGAAGGATCTGTCTGTGCACTCAACCTAGATAGTTAGTTCCTGCAATGCAGAATTCCTCGACCCAGCATTGCTTGGCTTCATGACCTTTTTTTTTTTTGATAAATAATAACGAACAATCTTGAAAAATATTAACACATATCTATAATTAAATATAATATAAATTTATCTAAATCAATAACTTTATAAAATTTTTAAATCAAAATTTAAATTAAAAAATGAATGAAGAGTGAGGTGTTATAACAATCAACTAAATTCTTCTTTGGAAAACTGTGGTTTAATAAAAGAATTTCCCACTGTGGATTACAAAATAGCCATTTTTATAAGTTACATTGATGTCTACAGATCTGTAAGTTTTGACATGTATGAAAGGGAAGCAACTAAGCCGAATCAGAGGTGCCATAACCTTCCATAGGTTCTAACCGCCACTCACTTCCATCATAATAGGAATTAGGCAAACCCAGCCAAAACTTAAACGCCTCAGCAGCTCTTTTCCTCTCAATTCTTCTGTCTTGTCTAGCCCTTGAAGCATGCTTACTAGTAAACATTCTTGAATGCATTTCCACGTAGATTCTAGTAAACTTGATCTTGTTGGGAGCTATCCCATTCTCCTCCATACAAGCCACGATTTCCAAAGCCTTCCTAAAGAAAGCAGCCCTCACACATATATCAGCCAGAGTATCCAAAAGCCCTCCATCTGGCTTCAATGGAGGAACAGAAGAATCAGACTTCTCCCCTCCCTTTCTCATCTCACACCTCTCCTTCACTTCATTCCAAAGCAGAAGGGCCTCTCCGGGTTTCCTTGCCAGTGCAATTCCATTGGCTAAACTGCTATAAGTGCTCGCATCAGGGTGAAGTCCACTCTCCTTCATCTTCTGAACCACTTTCTTTGCCTCTTCCACCAACCCCAACTTGCAATACCCTTCCACCAACATGTTCCACGCGATCAAATCCACCTTCACCCGAGGGTCATTGTCCATCTCATTAAACACCTTGTGAGCAAGCTTGGGTTGACCCGAGTAAGCAAAAGCCTTCATCAAAGTAGTGTAACTAATCTTGGTGGGAGCGATTCCTGTAGCCCTCATCTCATTGAAGAAGGCAAGAGCCCCAGCACTGTCATCCACCAGTATACACCCATCGATGAGAATATTATATGACACCACATCAGGCTGAATCCCTGCATCATCAACCATCTCCTTAAGCAATTCCTTTGCCTTAGTTATCTGCAGCTGTTTGCAGTAACCCTTGAGGAGAATATTGTATGTTATCAAGTTAGCCGGCACACCAATCCTTGTCATCTCAGCAAGAACCTCACGAGCACGGTCCATGGAACCTACCTTCACAAGAGCTGAAACCACAGTGGTGTAGGAAACATGGTCAGGGTGACTACCCTTATCATCCTGACGCCGCATAGCCTCAAGCATCCTCACCGTATCACTCACACGCCCTGCATTCATATAACCCTTCATTAGAGTGGTGTAAGTCCTAGTGTTTGGAGCATACCCTTTAGGCAACAAGGGTGGCTCAGCTTCATTGCCACTCTGATCCACCAAATTAGGAAGCAATTTCTCAAAAACACAATCCTCATCCTCATCACTATTACTATCACTATTACTATTACTATCGTAATCACTTTCATTTCCACTCAAATACTCTAAACTACTACACTCCCTAAGCACCCAGCAAATATCCCTCCTTTGTTCCCTCATTGCCTGAACCAACTTCTCTGCAGTTTCCAAGTCTCCAAACTCAACATAAGCAGAAACAAGGGACTGCAAAGTGGTCACACAAAAAGGAATCCCCACCTGAAGAATCCTCTCCAAAACAAACAAAAGCAAGTCCTTTCTACCAATCTTACAACACAGTTTCATCATAGTATTATAACTCAGCGCATCAGGCGCAACATCAAACTGTTGCATTTCATCGAACACCTGCAAGAACGCCTTCGCGTCGCCGAGGTTCGCGCACGCGTTGAGCACGGCGTTGATAGCCGTCGTGTCGGGGCGCGACGCGGCAGCCATGTCTTTGTCCGGGAGCTTCCGGAGGCGGCGCGTGACGGAGCGGAAGAGCTTCAGGGCCTCGACGGGGCCGTCGTCGGGGGCGGACGAGAGGCGGGCGACGACGGCGGTCCACGCCTTGACATGGGGGAGGTAGCCGGAACGGATCATGGAGCGGAGGACGGAGGCGGCGTAGAGAGTGTGGCCGGCCTTGGTGGCGGCCACGGCGAGGAGGCCGAGACAGTTGGCGTCGAGGCGGTGGAGCTGGCGCTCATGGCGGAGGCGCGTGACGATGGACTGCGCGCGCGTGAGGGAGGAGAGAGTGTTCTGGTAAGAGAGCTGAGAGACCAAGCGACTGAGACAGGTGGGGTTGGGGAGGTGGGTGGAGTGGGTATAGGCGTGCCAGGCTTCTTCGGTTTTTCGTTCACGCAAGAGCGAGAGAAGCTTCTGGTCGCGGGGTTCGGCGGTGGTGGCGGCGGCGCGTTGGAAGGGTGAGAGTGGTGATTGTAAGAGAATGGCGTTCATGACTGCAGCTCCTCCATTTGAGAAATGGAAGGATGAGGAAAGAGAATAATAATAAATAATAATAAAAAAAAGATAAATGGATTTGCAGTTAACTACGTTTTGGGTGTTTCCTTCACATATGTGGATAAAAGGGATCTCTGGCTTCTCTTCCTGATGATACCACCTAAAATGCCCCTTATCTACGAACCCCAAATTAAAATGACATATATATATATATATATATATATATTCTTTTTTTTTTTTTATAAAATCTCAGCTCTTAATATATTTTTTTTCATAAAGCACTCAATTTAATCTATATTGAATTGATTTTTTTTATTTTAATTCAAAATCAAGAACATACATAATAATTATAAAGTACAAATTCAAAAATAAAAAAAGGAGAGCAAATAGTCAAATTTATGGTGTTAAACAGTTATTACAAAGTTTAATTCAAATTATTTTAATTTATTGTTCTTCAAAAATTAGTTATCTGTAAATAAAGAACAAAATAAGAAAGTAATTGAAGAAATTTCCAAAATTTAAAGAAAAATAAAATTAAAGGATAATGAGAAGAAAAACTAAATAAATAATTTATGTGTGTATTTAAAACATATTTAAGTTATATATATATATATATATATATTATAATATGAAGTAAACATAAACATAAATTTGAATTAAAATTAGATTCATAAGTTTAATTACACCAGTTTAAATTAAAATAAGAAAATTTGAATTTATATGAGTTCTTTCCTAAAAATTTAATAAATTCGTCTCAATTTAAAAATTTAATAAATTTGTCTCAACAAATTTATAAAAAATATGATAAAACTTCGAATCTAAAAAAATATATATTCCTTTGAAAGTCTCACAAACATAGAATCTAATACAGGCTAAAAATTATATTTATATAAAAAAATATAACCAAAACAACGAAGGTCAAATTAGCTGAAAAAAAAAATTAAAGTTAAAATAAATATGTATGTTAAACCTAATTTATTATCACTAAAAAATATTTAAAAACTAAAAATAAAATATATTGAAAGTATTCAAATAAAATTATAAATATGTATGTATCATCATTAATATTAATAAGATCTAATGGGACAAGTTTCCTCTCAATTTCTAAAATTATTTTGATTTTTCTATTCTTCCAATTATTTGGTGAAAATAATTGAAAACTGTTTATTTTTTATAATCCAAGTTAAGTGTTTATCACCATATCATACTCGTATCCTTCAACATAATCCATCTCAAATCAAACATATCATATATCATATGAAAGAACATATTAGATAATTTGATATATCATAGATATATAATTAGTTAATCATAATTAAACATAGACAGGCACTTTTTCCAAGACTTCGGTTAAAAATGTTCTAATAAAAGTAACACCTAACACAATTCAGATCAAGATAAGTTTGTGTCAATCCAGATCAAGATATAGAAATGTTCATGTGCTCGTTTACACTAAAGTTGTACTTCTCTCATATAATAAAAATATATATATATATATATATATATATATTTTTTTTAATTTAATTTTATTTATTTTTTTATATTAATCAAAATTGTCCTCCGCTATAAAGTTATACGGAGTGGTCACGGCTTCAATACCACTAATTTTTTTTTTTTTTTAATTTGTCCATTCTAATAATTTCATTTTGAAATTACACCAGAATGGTTAAACAGCCGACCTAGTTCATTGTGTTACAGGGAAGATTCTTTCTTACTAGGCTAGCTGGAAACTTTATTTTACAGTGGTATGTGAGAAGTGTGATAGTACAATTCCCTGTGTAAGAGTTTTGAAGGAAATAGTTATGATTTGATTAAAATTGTAAATTGTTAGGAAAGGACTTAACTTTCAATAGTCTTTTTGTTTGATTTTTTTTCTTTTCATTTTTCGCTTTAGTTTGCCTTTGGCTGATGGTTCAAAAGGCCTTAGCTGGGTCAGAGAAAGTAACGAATTTATCAATTTTTTTTACAGGAAAGTTGTCATTTTGAGTGGAAATAATCGTTACCCTAATGATTAAATATAAGGTTCGTATATATACAAATACTGAACCCCGATATAAGCAAAAATGACCCTTGAATTAGTGCCCTCCATTTCTGTACATTTGATGCTAGTCCATCAAGTAAAAGCATCAGCATGCTATGTACACCCCCCCAAGAACTGTAGTGAAAACAGTTTATTCATTTCCAAATAACTAGTTTTGACTGCCACCACTTCCACAAAATCCTAGAGACTTTTGCCAGCAACTCACTAGCACCACTTGGAATCACGAAAGATGGAAAGATCCTTGACCCTCTGCTATGGAATATAACAACTTCTCTTTCATTATTTCCTGAAATTCAATAGAGTGCCAAAGAATAGTTAGGCTCAAATGAAACCAGTTTCTAAAACATTACAAGTGCTTTTACTAATGCAATATTGAAATAGTATAAACTAGTAGTTACTTTTGATGAATAGGGAGGTAGCTTGATATAATTAACACAAGTCATGACGCTTGGTAGGTCTGTGTCTGACTGGTCGCCACAATGCTGTTCAAGATACAAATATCAGTAGATCACACAAAATATGTTATTACCAAGTATCAAAAGCTACACTGAAAATATAAACTGTGTAATCTATATATAAACCTTTCGGACAATAGTTAACATCGGATTGAGAGATGCCAACCCTCCTGGTGGCAGTCTAGGTGCCCCAGTCACAAACTGCAGAAATGCTCGTTGCTGTTCTTGATCAAACTCTCGGATAATCGCCAAAAACTGAGTCCATAGCAGTCGATGCTCAATAAGTTTATGAGATTCAGATTAAAAGAACAGCATGTGTATGTTTTAGTGTGATGAGATCAAAAGTATCTAAATGTATGTAAATGCTTACATTAATAATGGGAGGACTGCTAGCAGTGTACCCGTGATCAAACATAATGTAATCTTCAAGGTCGTTGATCTGTTTTAACGAGGCATTGTTATTAGTTGTTATTCTTCTCTTGTGCAGAAGAAAAGGACATATTTACAAAACAGTTAAATGAATAAAACTGTACTCACAGCCCAAGAGTTAGGCTCCCCACATAACACGCGCTCAAGTTCTTCTTCATTGAAGATCTCAATATGTTCAATGGAAAAAACCTAAAATAGAAAAGAAGTAAAAAAAATCAGATTCACAATGAAAAAATATAGAAGAAAATTATGAGGATTGTTGTAAATAGTAAATTCATTATGCAGCTAATGATCTTGAAATCATACCATGAAAACACCGATAAGAAATGACTTATTAGAAGAGGTTCAAGACACAAAACGTAGTTGTGATGTTATATTAAACTAAGGAATCACTTGTAAGCAGTCTAATAGTCCAAATATTTTCATTACCTAGTTTCATGAGTCATGACCCTCAGAAGTCTCTCACTCTCCACCCAAGATTTTAATTTTTAGACCTATTATATCTCATCAACGTGTTTTACAAAAAAATTTCTTTTAAGATCCTTACTGTAAGTCCTTGTTTTGGAAATGCTCTTTAAATTGATTTAGAGAACTCTTAAAAGCAACAGACAAACGAAGGAAATTAGTGAATAGGTTTTTTAGCTGAAGCTTTCATCCACTTGCTAAATAATATAAATAGGCATCTGAAAATGATCAATATTTTTATCAAACTACAGTAGAATTATTAAGACAAAGAGAAACCTGGTTAAATCCAGATTCAAAAGCTTCCACTTGACTTGAAATTCCAGACCCCACAGTTGCATCGACAACAAGTGAAACATAATCCTCTAGGTTTCTCATATTTACCTACAAAAAGGATGAATATGCAAAGTTTATATCCAGTCATTGAAAGGGTGATTAAAATTGAATGACAAAAATAACAAGCAATGATTACCATTGAATGATCAGTCCCTGAAGCAAGAACAAAATCAGGATACCCAGGAAGAGTGAAATCTAGAAAAAGATCTTCAATTCTCTCATTTCGAAAGATTACAATATCAGAATTCCCTCCACTGACAGATTCCATATATTTTTTTCTCATAACTAGCGCCTGAAACTCTTGCAGCACCGTATAAAGCTGAGGATCAAATGATTGTATGTCGTATAGACAGAGTTCCTAAACAGACATGTTGGCAAACAGAGAAATTCAGTCAGTTAAATGACCACCATTATAAATCTTAAACAATGTTACTGGGTTATGCATATATGAATTTGATTAATAGCACCAATAATTGATTATTGATTACCTTTCCAAGGATAAGTTTATAAAAAGCTTTAGAGAAGTGAAAATCTAAGATCCTTCCATCATGAAGTGCTTTAGCAACAACTTGGCCTAGAAGGAAAAATTTCTTTGTTACTTCAGAGAACTGTATGCCACTAGATGCATCTTGCATTGATGACCATGGCCGTGGAAATAGCCCGTAAAAAGAACCAATTCTCGTTTCTTTAGCCTGCAAGTTTGCCTCTTCTCTCCACATGCCCAAACCAGGTTTCTGAAACTCATGACACACAGAGGTATAAAATTCCAAAGTTGGTCCAAGACCAGTGCCCACTTCTTCATAATATTCCACTACAATAACAGCTTTGTTATTAGCATGCAGCTTCATGATTTGTGCAGCAGATTCCAAAATATGCTTGCGATGCACTAAAACTTTCTTTCTTGGCAATTCACCAGGGCTCAATCGCCTATCACTTACTGCTCCTGATCCATTGTGATACAAACCAGGTTCAGCTTGTGACTGACCAAATGCTTCCAACTTGAAGTACTTGCATCTTGCCTCAAAACTGAATAAGAAAGGACATGAAGCCATTAATTGATTACACCACAATGGCATAGCACCAACAGAGATCACCAAAGGGTCCCTCATCTGTTGCTCTAGCTTCTCAGTCAACTTAGTGCTTACAAACTCATTTTGTGGGATAGAACGAACGGTTATTTTTAGACTATCCAGGTCGTCAACTTTCCCTTTGCCAAAAGCATAAATTCTTTCTCGAGACATAAGGTGAAATATAATCCTGTTCATGCTTTCCAAGCTTTTAAGAAGAAACAAAATATCATAAACTGGACTTGGCTTCTCCAAATCAGAAACAAGTTCACAAGAAAGCAAATCTGAGAAAAAAGGAGTATGCTGATAATAGGCTAAAACTTTATCATCAGAGGAATCCCGAGGTGAAGAATGACATTCTAGAGGTATTATGTCCTCAGATTCTATAGCCCTTCTATAGGTTATTTTATGCACTTTACTCCACAGTTTTAAACTAGAAAAAGAATCTTTTTGTCTTATTTCATGCCGAAGAAATTCCTGATATAAAGTGGATTCATGATCCATACGTTGTCCTTCTAAGTAAAAGACAAGCTTTTGAGTAGCTTCATTGCTAGAAGAAGCAGGATCACATTTTTCTAGTTCTTGGTTTGGTTCTGCATTCATCTGCAGTTCTTCAGCATAACTCTGATATAAAGGACACAAAAAATGTTAAAATACATACATTCTCTAAAGTGAAAACTAATATTTGTTATCAATATATATAACATAAATTAATAAAATTAGTAAAAGATATTTTTCAAACGAGATACAACAATGACAACACAAGTACAAGTTTAATAAAAGAATACTACAAATGGAAGTATTAATATCACAATAAAGTAATGGAAGTATTAATATCACAAGAAAGTAATAGGAAATTATACTCAGTAATCAAAAAACAAATAACCTTGACTGAACAAAAAGGAAAAAACTGTAAAATGATAATTTAGAAAATAGGTCAACCTTAAATGCAAAGAACAATAATGTAGAGGAAAAAACTTAGTCTCATACAAATAACAAGAAATAGGCAGCAAATAGTTCTATAAATCAATAACCAGAGTTACAAATATCACCTGTGTTTCAGGGGAATCCGTCATCATGTCAGTGTGTCCCAACATTACAGGAATTTCAACTGGGACCGTACTTGCATTTACCCACGATTGAAGCAGAAGACTTTCGGATCGCCACAGTGCATAGATGGATGATGATCCAGCATGCTCTGTGCTTTTTGAACTGACCTTTCGCCACAAATATTCTTCAATAGAATGCAGAGAAGAAAAAGGGTCAACAGTATGAAAATCCTCAGTGAACTTATTCGGAAAAGTCTCTCCTTCCCTGACAAAACATACTTTCAGACTAGGGTAAGGAATGGAACGCCCCTTAGGAACAGTGACAAATGAACATCTCAAGTTTAGTCCACTGCTCAAAATAACAGGGAAAGCTTCCAATGAAGTCAGTGCAGTCTGCAAGTTCCTGATTAACACAGAAAGAGTTGTTTCCCCGGAGAAAGGCTGAGAAGCAAATAAACATGCACTAGCCAAAGCCTCAAACCTTTTCTCTATGACGACATTAACATCATCAAAAACATCCTGGATTCCCTTATTGTTCCTCATATACCTACCCTGAGATAAATAATCAGCAAGTGATTTCAAAACTCCACTTTCAATAAACTCAAAAGTAGAAACTTGTTCCTTTCCAGTAAACTTGTTCATAATTTGATACAATATACTCTTGGTCTTTTCTTCATGCACAGAAAGAACATCATTGTCAGTAAACATGGTTAACAGATCATTAGATAGTGCTCTGAGATTCTGTACAATATTAGTCTGAGGATCAAATAATTCTGGAACTAAATATGTTGCTTTTATATGCTCTACTAGATTATAAATAGAGTCTTTGTCAAGCTTGCAATCTCTGACTTCTGATGATGTAGAAGATTGACCACTTGAAAATGAATAACATAAGCACTTGAGGGCCTGTCTTGAGGCAGATTTTTGACTAAAATCCAGCTGAATGCCACTAAACACCGGGTACATCAATTTTGTAGTTCTTTTTTCTTGCGTTAGTAGTGCATCAATGTAAAAAAAGACACCTTCCTTTAAAAACAACATTAAGAAATTATCTGGAAATTTTTGAAGGAGCATCTCAGCAATTTGTAATGCTAACATTAACATGTGCTGATCCGTCTGAGTAAATACTCTAGCCAAAAAACTGTCATGTTAACCAGATAAAGTGAGCATTGATATGTTTAACAAAATGCATTTGATAATGAAAAACTAAATATAGAAAGATCTGTTTCACCTTGAAATATTGACATCTTTGAACAATTCAACATGCAACTTAGATTTACTCAAACGAACTATCTTGTACATAACAGATAAACATCCGTGGCAAACATATAAACTCACACCACAATTGAACACCTGCAAAAAGATGAAAGTATTGAAATGTTGTAGAGAAATGAAAGAGCATTTAGTTGATGACAAGAAAATCTCCCAACCTTGATTAACGTGGGAAACACATCCATTCCAAGCCTTTGCAGAAGATCCGAGTGATTATCTAGGAAGGATTCTTTATCTAGCACCAGTTGATCATTTTGATCTTTAGTCCCGTCAGGGAGAAGCTCATTTAGAAGTTTGAGTACTTCATATACCTAATATATCAGCAAACAATATGACACCTTTCACAGAACTTATTTATAATAGTTTCTCAAATCACACATCCTTAATCCCATTAGAAGGAATATACAGAACAGATTTCAACAAATGTAATTAGAGCAGTAAGTTTAACTCATATCACAGGCAATTAGGTGTAGAAAAAAATTATAAGATCGTTTCAAGTTTTTTTAGAAAAATTCCTTTTGATTGAATGTTAGGGTCTTCCATTAAGAAAACATATAGTAATTGTTTTAAGTTATTAAAGAAACAATAGTTCTTTATTTTCTTTAAAGCTAATAAAACTAGCTTCTAACAAGTTGTTTTCAACATACTAATCACAAATAAACATACAAATGTTTTCAACTTGAAATAGGATGTTAATCAAACAGTGCTGCTGCACACCAGGAGACAACAATCTCAAACCTAAGATACATACCCAATGACAGTGTCCACCAATCTGTTCTGATATTGATACTCCATTTGTGAGGTCAATTGTGCATAATATATCTCTCAATATGCTGCTTATATTGAGTTCATATAAAGTCCTAAAGGCTACAAGTGATCGAGATGAAAGTTTGACAAGTAATCCTACCAATTCCTGGGAAACAAAAAATATATTACAACAACTATAAATCTCATAAGACAAGAGGGAAAGAGTTAAAATATGAATGACAGATAAAGAATTGCTTACATTGTAAGTTAATTCAGATAGTGTTGTCTGACCATTTGAACTTAAAAGAAGTGTAACCTGTCGAATCGAGCCGTGCTTACAAAGCTCATCCAACAATTCTGAAGACTGATAACCACTATCCACAATTTTAATCAAGCAGGTAGCAACGTTCTGGATAAGCTGCAAAAGCGCATTTACATGTCGGTAAACATTACAAAAGCAAAGATAAAACCATAATAACTTAATGCAAAATACAAATCTACATTACAATCATCTTAAATCCATTCACTGGTACCTGATGATCCTCATTCCCTAAAAGATTGCATAATATAGGGACAGCCTCCATGAAAGGTGAAGGACTCTCAGAAGGAAGCTTCTTGCAAATGTTCACCATAGTAGAAAGAGCCATTCTCTGATGAGGGGGAAGAATATATAAAACAATAAAGAACATATTCACTCATAAAACTTAAAATGATACAATAGTAGTCTTTAATGATAACAAGAAAAGAAAAACTAGTCATCAATCACTCATGTACACGTAGATGAGACCCTGTTATCTTAAAATATTACCTTCATGTTTGTTGAGAAGAAGTCAATGTAGACGAGAACAGCCATAACTGCACCAGCCTTTAAGCAAACAAGTGGCAGCTTTCGAGATATTTTTTCCAGTATTTTGAGGCACTTCATAACATCAACATCAATAAGTTATATATCCCTTTCTTTCTACAAAACATAAATCATACATAATCTTAACTCAATAACAAGCAAGCAACGATTACCTGTTCAGCAACATCTAGATACTCAATAGCATATAACCTTTGACATAATGTAGGAACAATATTCTCTCCAGCAAAAAGTTCAGCCGATGGAGGATACAAATCACACACATAGGTAATGGCCCTTAGGGAAAACAACATTATATCTGGGTTACTCTTGTTCTTTGCAAACTCTACGAGTAGTGGACATAAGAAGTCTAAGCTTTGATAGATTGAATGCTCTGAGCAAAATGGCAGAACTCCACAAAGTTCAATTAGCAAAGTTAATTGAGAAGAGGGTTCAGTCTCTTCACTCAAGCTATCCGCAATTTTTTCAAATTTCTCATAGAACTTGCTATCATACTGCTCCATATTATCAATATTATCCGATTCCAACCATTCATCATCACCTGTTGGAAAATGTAACATTACATATAAACAACAACATTATAGTACGTGATCGCTTGATAATATTCAAAAAAGATTAAATCATAACCTGATTCCATGAGAGTCACTCTGCAAAGAAAAACAAAATCTTAATTCCACTTCAGGGTTTGAGAAAATTGTTTGCGGAGTAGGGCAACTTGTTTAACAAGAATATAACAAATTCATAATCTCAGAGATACTTCTCAATAAGTTGTTGATTATTGACTCAATCTAACTGCACTCTTGTTGTAAACTCTTTCAAATATTTATACATAACAATAACCGTATCTTAATGGAATGATATAAAGGTAATATTTTCTAATTCTTATGCATATAATCTCCAATAAATCTATCTATTATCTATTTCAATTATATTTATATTAAATTAAAAAAAAGGTCCCTTATGTGATATCGATATACTATTATATTTAATAATAGTAACAAGGATTCACATCATGTATATATTTTTATTAAGTTAATCAATTAAATAATAAATCTTAAATTATTTTTTTTATAATTATAGTAATTTCTTATTATCCTGATTTTATAATTTGTTATCTACCTATTATATACTATAAAATAAATTTTTGTTAGGTATATAAGTGTTATGTGACATTACCATTTACTGAAAAAGATGTGACATTATCACATTTATTTATTTCAACCTAAATTTCATTCATGCTTTTTTAATTAATTAAATATATTCTTATATTTAATTATAATAAAAAAATGTTTATTTCAAGTATATATTTTAAGTAAATTAATAAATAAATAAATGAAAAATATTTTATGATTATAATAATTCATTATTATATTATTTAAAAATAATTGTCAATATTACCTCGAGTACTAAATCATCACAGGTTAATCAATCAATACTAACCATTATTTTATTTTATATTATCATTTTCCATAATGTAAGGTATCAATGTATATTGTGGATATATCTATTCAGTATATTTGATATTCCATACATATTAATATTGCCAAAATTTTGCTTCAATTACTCACAAAGAACAGTATCCCTAAACTTCAATTATCTCAATTTCTATATATCAATAAGGCACAACATATTAATAAATATTTCATTTAAATCTAGATATAGCTCTAGATAGGAACATTTCCATTAATATATATATATATATATATATATATATATATATATATATATATATATATA